>VFSW01001528.1_pt1 | contig 35287 bp, 41 predicted proteins | sample 5358111 | NCBI WGS metagenome assembly VFSW01 (sample SAMN11554181, study PRJNA540505) | mine drainage metagenome | isolation source: sediment from site ElyBrook_90M | place: USA: Ely Copper Mine, Vershire, VT | collected 2017 | reverse complement strand
GTTCACGAATAAACTTTTTTAGGGTGTGGAAAAATGGAACATTCTGAAATTTCAGGCAGTTACACCTCTTCATATGCCGCCCAGTTCTTCTCCACCGTCTGCTGCGAAACCTCGGCAACCGAGCGGATCTTGCGCCAGTTGTACCCGGACGGCCCGAAATGCGCCAGTTGCGGCCAGCCGATCACCGGCTGTCGTGCTCTCCAGACCTTCAACCGGGGCGAACGTACCCACTGCGCCAGTTGCGGCCGCAAGTTTTCTCCGCGCGCCGGGACAATCCTGTCTGACTCCCATATTACCTATGCCCAGTTCGAAGTTTGCTGCGTCCTGCTCTCCCTGGGTGTCGATCACCACCGTATCGCCGGGATGATCGGTCTGCACACTGACACCGTCGCCGCCTGGCACTCCAAGATCCGGTTCTGGGAGTCCCATGTCTGACCAGGTGAAGACTGATAACGTCATCGACATCAAAGCCGCCGTCGAAGAGCGCAAGCGTCTCGAAGCCGAGGCCCTCGCCGATCGCGATAAGCCCGAGACCGCGCGCCTCACCTCCACTAAAATCAAGCAATGCCTGCAAGCCAACGAGCTCGGCGACGGCACCCTCTTCACCGCCATCCACACCGGCAAATATCTCTACAACAAGACCCTCGACAAATGGCTCAAGTGGGTCGGCCACCACTGGGAATACGACACCATGGAAGAACGCTACCATGCCGTCGAAGGTGTCGCCAAAGTCTACCTGGACGAAGCCTATCGCATCACCGAAGACATCAAGAAACTGGGCGAAGACAGTAAAGACGAAGCCAAGCGCCAGCGCGATCTGCGGGAAGAATACTACAAGCGGGTCAAACGCTTGCGCTCCAACTCCGGAGCCACCGCCTGTCTGCAGTACAGCCACCGCATCGAGGACCCGATCGCCATCCGTGGTGATGAACTCGACACCAACCCCTGGCTGATCGCCTGCACCAACGGCGTGCTCGATCTCCGCACCGGCAAACTGCGCGACGGCCGCCCGGGTGATCACCTGCTCAAGTACTCCCCGCACGAATGGCGCGGCATCGATGAGCCCTGCCCAGCCTTTGAATCCTTCCTGGCCAGCGCCCTGGATGGTGACTGCATGATGAGCGACGAAGAACGCGACCAGCACCGCGAGCAGGTCACCGCCTTCGTCCGTCGCGCCCTGGGCTACGGCATCACCGGCCTTTCCACAGAGCACATGTTCCTGGTCTTCAACGGACAGGGCCGCAACGGAAAAGGCGTCCTGGTCGAGACCTTGCGCCACGTCCTCGGCTCTATCGCCGGTCCCATTCCTGCAGAAATGCTGCTCGACCAGGGCCGTGCCGCCACGCCATCCGGACCCACACCGCACATCATGGCCCTCAAAGGGCTCCGGATCGCCTTCGCCAGTGAGACCGACGAAGGCCGGCGCTTCTCCCCAGGGCAGGTAAAGTGGTACTCAGGCGGCGACACCCTCAAAGGTCGTGATCTCAACGCCAAGGACTACATCGACTTTGACCCCACGCACCTGCTGATCCTGCTCACCAACAACCTGCCGCATGCCCCTGGTGACGACTTCGCCTTCTGGCAGCGGCTCAAATTGATCCCGTTCCAGTATTCCTTCGTCGCGGATCCGGACCCGAACAAGCGCAACCAGAAACAGAGAGACGACCAGCTGCGCGAAAAACTCAAACACGAAGCCTCCGGCATACTGGCCTGGCTGGTCAGAGGTTGCCTGGAGTGGCACCGTGACGGACTCAACCCGCCGATCCAGGTCACCAGCGCCACCGAAGAATACCGCCTGGGCGAAGACACCATCAGCCAGTTCGTCGGAGAGTGCTGTGATCAGCATGCCGATTACCGCTCCAACGCCACCGACATCTACAACATCTTCAAGCGCTGGTACCGGATCAACGTCACCGCCAAGCCAGGCAGCTGTCCAGCCCAGAAGAAATTCGGCTCCATGCTGTCAAAACAGTTCAAGAAAGAGAAGATCGGGGGCTCCACGCGCTACTTCGGCCTGCAGTTGAAGGTCAATGCCGAGCAGTTATACCCCGAAGAGACCACGTCAGGACGATGATTGGCCGGGCCGCAAGGCTTCTACAACAGGGAAAGGGGAAGAGTATGCCAACAATAATTGTGTACGGACCGGGAAGATGTGGGAAATCGCACCACCGTGAAAAGCTAGCTGAAGGATTAGGATGTACCAGCATAGTGGATGGGTGGAGTAGAGGAGATAAGATTGTTATAGGTGCGCTCCACCTATCAAATGAAATGGTTCCGCGGCTCCTCCCTGATGTTGAACAAATTAGTTTTACTGATGCGTGCACAAGGGCGGGGATAAATCAGGATAATAGGACGATAGCAGGACAGACACATCCCGTTTGTCCTGCTATCTAACCCGCTGAAACATAAGCGCAATATCTCCGCGTCAGGACAATAGGACAATAAACGCGGAAAGTCAGGAATCTTTTACACCACTAACAGGACGATATATCTTTTATACATTATTGTCCTATTGTCCTAAAACTATAAAAAAGATTAAAGAATTAAAGGCTTTATATAGCAGGACAGTCAATTTTTAAAAGTCCTGTTATCGTCCTGTTTATTGATTATCATCCTGGAAGGGTCTTTTATGAACCTGCTCGAAACAGCACAAAAAGACGGAAGGGTTTACAAGCGGGTCTCCGGCATCCACGGCGGCGAATACCACGGCCCCTGCCCGCTCTGTGGCGGCAACGACCGCTTCCACATCTGGCCCGAGCAGGCCGATCATGGCACCTTCTGGTGTCGGGGCTGCGACCTGGGCGGCGATGCCATCGAATACCTGATCAAGATCGAAGGTCTCTCCTTTCCGGCCGCCTGCAAAGAAGTCGGCAAGGAACTGACCGAGCAGGAAGAATACCAGGCCCCCAAATTCAAGCGCCCCGCCACAGCCGACAGCTTCACCCCGCGTGAGATCCCCGCCCCGGTTGACCTCTGGGTAGAACATGCCGAAAAGTTTGTCGAATGGTCGCACCAACAGCTGCTCTCCCTGGGCGAAGGTGAAGGCTCCCCGCTGGCCTACCTGGCATCCCGGGGCATCACCCGCGAGACCGCCATCAAGTACCGCCTGGGCTGGAATCCCGGCGAAAAAGGAAAAGACCTCTACAAGGCCCGTGAAGCCTGGGGACTCGATACCCTGTTGAATGGAGACAAGAAAAAGAAACTCTGGCTGCCGATCGGCCTGGTCATCCCTTTTTATTCCCCTCCCCTTCAAGGGGAGGGCCAGGGTGGGGATAGGTTGCTGCGCCGCGTCCGGATCAGGATCCCCAACGAAAAACGCACCCCGCAGTTTGACCTCTCTTACTACCTGGTGCCAGGCTCTGCCATGGACACCTACATCATCAACCCCGCCGCCCGCGCCTTCATCATCATCGAAGCCGAACTCGACGCCATCCTGGTCGATCAGTTCGCCGGTGATCTGGTCGGCAGCATGGCCATGGGCAACAGCAGCGCCAAGCCAACCGCCGCAGCCTTCGATCTGCTGACTGATTGCCTGCATATCTCCAACGCTCTCGACTACGATGCCCGTACCGGTGGTGATGGCAAGTACGAAAACCCCGGCGGTGTCAGCTGGCTGTGGTGGAAAAAGCACTTCCCCCAAGCCGAACGCTGGCCGGTACCGGTCGGCAAGGATCCCGGCGACGCCTTCAAGGCCGGCATCGATCTGCGCGAATGGGTCACCGCCGGATTGCCGCCCGTCCTCACCCTGCCGGTTTCGACTCCGCTCAACCAACACAAACCTGATCGGTGCCTGAGCGGAGTAGAAGCAGTTGAAGGTCAGGACAATTCTGGCGCGGTCGTTTCTGCTGCACCCATAGAGCCCGAGAGGCAGTTTGTCGCCACCATGCGAACGACCAAATCCGGGCGGACCTACCACATAACCAACAACCCGGCCGAATACGCCCGCCTGGTTGCCGCCGGTGAGATCGTCTTTGACTTTGCGGAAATAGAGCTGGCCATCAAATCAGGAGCCACACCCGAAGAGGCCGCCAATTTCCTCGCCATCAAACAGGTTTTTCCCGGTACCCGCCTCGCCGAAGTTATCACCGAAAGCGGCGCACCAACCCGCTACAGTCAACAATATCGCGGCAAATACACCCGTACCCGACAGGAGCAACTATGAAAGTTGAAGAAACTAAAAAAGCACTGAAGGACATGGATTATAACGAACGGGTCTTGTTTTTCGCACAGGCTCCAAAAGCCACAGTCGGAACTATTACGCAGATTGTGGATGGTGATTTCAAAAAGTACTTCGTTGGCAAGCTCCGGGGCCAGATCGTCTCACGGATTGGCGACGGTCAGTACAAATTCGATTCGGAGACAGAGGCCAAATCGTGTGCCGTCGGATTCCGCGACCATTCCCGCAAATTGGCGGCGGAGTTGAGGGTATCCATTTAACGGGGTGCCCTGTTGACCTGCCGTGCGGGGTCTTTTCCGCACGGTCAGTGTCCGACAGGCTGGTTATGCGCTTCATGGATGGAATTTTCAAAAGGAGGAGGGAACTATTATGATTTACTTTGTAGGCAGCTTTCCTTGTTTTTCGGTGCCAAGGAAGTTGCTACTTGAAACAACTTTTTTGCCTAATTGTTTTTCAATACTTACTCTTGTTTCACCAGCTATTTTACCGCCTTTAGCTGCCGCTCTTTCATTAGCCGTAAAACCTTGTGCATCGGTATTGCGTGCAAGTTCAGCGGTAGTGGTTTCTCCAAGCATAGTAAGTGCTAACTCCAGTGGTGTCATGTGGTCTCTAAGGTTGTGGTTTTTTAGCCCTTTTAAGTCTTTATGTTCTTTTACCTTAACACCAAAAGTCCCTTTTGAAATGGTATCGGTGAGAAGGGCATATTCTAAGCCTTCCTCTATACCTCTTTGTTGCCATTCTCTAGTAAGTTCTTTTCTGCTTACGATGGTTTGTACGCGGGCATTTATCCATTCATCGGTGTATCCCTTAACTTTGTATATCAAGAGTGCCCGTTTAATGGCTATTTCAGGGTTTTGGTATTCCTGGATTCTCTCGTATGCCACCTTGGCGAGCCATTTTTTAAAAGGTTCTGCTTTCGGGGAAGGTATTGATTGGACAATACGGAAAAGCGTTTCAGTATTAACAGCCTCAGTTGGATACTTTTTGCCGTCAGCTCCGGGCATTTTCAGCTTTTCGATGTCATCGAAAAGGTCATCAGCTCCCTCGGCTTCAAGCTTTCCTCGTAATTCCGTCCAGTACCTGCTGGGGGATGTGCTCTCTGTTATGGCACCGACAACATCAACTATTGAAAAGAACCACTCATCATCATGGAACATCTGTCTGATTGACTTGCCTTTGAATAGCACCATTTGTGACTCACCTTCGCCAATTAAATCAGCTTCGGTTGGCGGTGAATCTTCCATTTCCTTTTTTGTGAGCTTTACGAACTTTTCAAGGTCTTTGCCTATGTCGATGACCATTGCGGGATACCTCCGTAAAATTTTAGGGATCGACCTTATCACTTCCGTGTTTTTTTGTGAAGTTTTCTGATTTGCATAACGACAAAGCGCACCCGCCCAGCTTCATCGGGTCGGTGTGCCGCGTCGGGTTATATCAGGAATTGACATGATCTCAGTATTATTTGCACGATCTGACAGCAATTACAAAACACTTCCGGGTGTCGATGTTTGGGACGCAGAACGGGACGCTCGCACCTGGCCCGGAGGTAATCCGGTGGTTGCGCATCCTCCCTGCCGCGCCTGGGGGAGATTGCGGCATTTCGCAAAACCGAGAGCTGATGAAAAGGCGCTTGCCTTCTTCGCGGTTGAACTGGTGCGAAAGTGGGGCGGGGTTTTGGAACATCCGGCCAGCTCGACACTTTGGCCAGCAGCTGGACTGCCTGCACCTGGCAAGCGGGATGAATTCGGCGGCTTTACTCTGGGCGTTAATCAGCATTGGTGGGGGCATCGTGCGGAAAAGGCAACTTTGCTTTACATTTGCGGCTGTGAACCACGGGAAATCCCCCCGGTGCCGCTTCGCCTGGATGAGCCGACACACGTAGTACAGAGCCGGAAACGTAGCGACCACCGGCCACATATTTCTAAGGCCGAACGTGAACACACTCCTCCAGATTTTGCGGTCTGGCTGGTGGAGCTGGCGAAATGTTGCAGACCGATATAACGGTTTAAGCACACCGTGAATACGGTGCTGCGGTTGGTTATACATCGAAGGGGAATTGTGAAAATTAACTTGATCGACATAGACGGCACAACTCCGAATCTGGCTCTGATGAAAATGTCAGCGCACTGGAAATCACAAGGGGCAGAAGTCGTGCTTAACTCCTGCGCTCCAGCGGATCAGGTTTTCATCTCCGTTGTTTTCTCCAAAAACATGCCGCAAGCAAGGAAGATTCAAAGGGCTTTGGGCGGCACGATTGGTGGGAGTGGCACAGGTGATTACTCGATTGTTTTACCGCCTGAGATTGAGCATATCTGCCCTGATTACACTTTGTACGGTATTGATTACAGCATGGGTTTCACTTCGCGGGGTTGCTTCCGTGATTGCTCATTCTGCATCGTACCGGCCAAAGAGGGCGGGGTTTCGGAGTGGTCGCCGCTGGATGAGTTCGTCAAGCACAAAGATGTAACCCTGCTGGATAACAATTTTCTTGGTTCGCCACTTTGGAAAGCAAAACTTCAAGAGATGATCAGTCGCAAGTTACGGGTAGACTTCAATCAGGGGCTTGATATTCGGCTGTTGAACGAAGAAAAAGCGGAACTGTTGGCACAGCTTGACCCGCCATATCTGCGCTTTGCATGGGATAGCATGGAACTAATGCCAGCAGTAAAGAAGGGAATCCGGCTGTTGCGTGATGCAGGGTTTCCGGTGAAGCGTAACAGGATCGGTTTCTATGTGCTGACAGGCCATGAAGCGACACCAAAGCAGGATCTTTACCGGCTGGACTATTTGCATCGTCTGAACATTAACACCCACGTTCAACCATTCGTGAAGAACCGGCAAAACAACAGACTGTCGAGATGGGGGAATCAGCCCCGTATCTGGACAAAAAGCAGATTCAGCCAGTACACGGCATAGAGATGTATAACGGGTCAAGCATGACCTGTTGAGCGTAGCGAAACCAGCGTCTATGCGTTGGTTATCTCAGGAGGTAGCCATGAAATCACCAAGAGAAAAATATCAGAATGACCCCGAATACAACCATCTCGTATGCATGTTGGAGTCGATGATTGAGCAAGCGCGGTTCACTCCCTCTGAATTGCGTGAGGCTTGTGTACTGGCAAGCATTAATTACGAGATGCGACACATTCGGGAACGGCAGATCGACCCTCGGACACAGGACGCTCTCCGTATTCTGGATGAGTTCTCATATCGGAAACAGAGATAACATCAGATTCCCCCGCCATCCGGTCAGTATAACCGGAATGGCAACAACAGCATATTAACCACTTATCCATCAAGGAGGCCGCAAATGCAGACCGAACCCAACAAACCACGACTGCTCGACCAGGTCCGCAACTGCATGCGGCTCCAGCGGTTGAGCCCCAGCACCATCGAAACCTATGTCAACTGGATCAAACAGTACATCCATCATCACAAATTGCGCCACCCCGCCGAAATGGACGTCGTAGAAATCGGCCAGTTCCTCACTCACCTGGTCGGGGGAAAACAAGGCGTCGCGGCCAGCACTCAAAAACAGGCCCTGTGCGCCCTGGTCTACCTCTACGGCAAAGTCCTCAAAATCGAACTCGGCGACATCTCCTTCCTGCGCTCAAAACGCCATGTTCGCCTCCCCGTAGTTCTCAGCCGCGACGAAGTCTGGCGCGTACTTGACAACCTTAAAGGCGATTACTGGCTGCAGGCCGCCCTCATGTACGGCTGCGGGCTGCGCCTCATGGAATGTTGCACCCTGCGGGTTGGCGATGTCGACTTCGACCGCAAAACTATCCTGGTCCGGGCCGGCAAAGGCGACAAAGACCGCTATGTCCCGCTGCCGGCCCTGGTGATTGAACCACTCAAACAACATCTGTCCAGAGTCGCCCGAATCCACGAACAGGATCTCGCTGATGGCTGGGGTGGTGTTGATCTGCCTGGCGCACTGGCCAAAAAACTGCCCAATGCTCCCTGGGCCTGGTGCTGGCAATGGGTATTCCCAGCTGCCACTCGTTACACCGATAAAACCACCGGCATCCAACGGCGCTGGTTCAACCACGAAACCGCCCTGCAGAAACAAGTCAAAGCCGCCGGGAGCCGCGCGCGTATTACCAAGCGGGTCTATCCGCATATCCTGCGTCATTCCTTCGCCACCCATTGGCTGGAAGACTCCGACGGCGCCCAAGATATCATACTGCCTCGCCTGCAGCGGATCCTCGGCCACAGCAAAATCGAAACCACCATGATCTACGTTCACCTGATCACCCCTTCGCGGATTGACAGCCCGCTAGACCGTAGACCGGTAAGGATCGCAGCATGAACCCGCGCCTGCTTCCCACAACCATGATCATCCTCTCCGCCCTGGCGGCCATCATCTACGCCTGCCATGGCGATATGAGGAAAACCGCCTACTGGACAGCCGCCGCCGTCCTCAACCTCTCCGTAACCTACTGAGGCACCATGAGCGACCACGCCGAACATCTCCAGCTGATCCTGGACTCTGCCATGTCCGCAGCCAAGGCACAGCCATCCTCCGCCACTATTTCCGCCGTGGAAAAGGCGCGGAAGGCGCTGGACGACTATGCCTCGGCCGCCACCTCCGGCGAAAAGTTCCCCACCCAGACCGCGGCCCTGGAATATCTGCAGCGTACCTGGCAGATCGAAAAAAGCAAACTCTCCAAGGACTGCAAAGACGGCAAAGTCCCCCGCAAGGATGGCTTCTATCTGGCCAAGGATCTCGACTTTTACGCCGAAGCGGTCCACCTCAAGTCCCGCACCGTTACAATAGCACCGGTTGTCGATGGCTCTGACCGCCTCAAAAACGCCCAGGCCGAAGAACGGGAAATCCGCGTCTCGATGCTCAAAGGCAATCTGATCGATGCCGCTGAAGAGGAGGCCCGCGACGCCCGTCTCTGGTTTGCCGTCCGTACCGATATCGAAAACCACGGCCCGGCCATCATCAACAATCTGGTCAACCGCGTCGCCGGCATCGGCCTGCCCGAGGATATTATCGAGCGGATCCTGGCCCTGGTCCCTGAACTGCGCGCGGCCTACGAAGACGCCCTGGCGGATATATTCGACCGCTACGCGCGTGACGGGGGGATTGAAGCATGACAACCATAAACCAATCCCCCTCAATCCCCCCTTATCAGGGGGGAGGTTTAAAGGCCCCTTCCTTGATAAGGGAAGGCGGGGGATGGGTTAAGTTCCGCCCTGGCGAGATCAAGGTTTTCCGCAAACGCGCGCGCCTGCCCGGCCACCAGTGGGCCGAGAAGAACATCCACGTCCCGATCGGCTCCCGGCAGGGGCTCTACCGCAACCAGAACAACCCCGCCATGCACGGCGTCCTCGACTGGGCCACCCGTCACCACGTCCGCACCGTGGTCATGGCCAAGGGCATCCAGATCGGCGGCACTCTGGCCTTTTACGCCCTGCTGCTGCGCGAAGCCGAATATTCCTCTGATTCAGCTCTGATCGTCATGGCCGACGAGCGCTCCGTCAAAAAACTCAGCAAAAAGCGCCTACTGCCGATGATATTCAAGAGCCCCACGCTCTCCAGCATCCAGAGCGCCAACCCCGACGATACCACCATCTACAGCATCACCCTCGCGCACGGCTTCACCATTGATATCGGCTGGGCCAGCTCCGAGATGTCCGTCTCCTCCGAGTCCTACCGCATCGTCATCCTGGACGAGATCAGCAAATACAAGACGCGCGGCAACATCGAGGACGCCAAGGCCCGTACCACGGTATTTCCCGATACAAAGCGCGTCTGGATCTTCTCCTCCCCCGGTATCGACACCGACGATCCCGGCACCCGCGATCCGCTGATGGTCGAGGCCGAAAACTGCGACACCATGCTCGATTACCACGCCATCTGCCCCGACTGCGGAACCGAGCAGGTCATGCTATGGGATCAGTTCAAGTGGGGCGGACAGGCAACGCTGGGCTTCGACTCCGCTCAGCCAACCATCTCCCGCACCCTGAGCGGAGTCGAAGGGGATTCTAAATCCATCCGCCGCAACCGATCCGCCTGGTACGAATGCAGCCACTGTGAATCACGCTGGAACGACTTCAAGCGCGACAAAGCCGTCCTGTCCGCCATGTCCGACGGTTGGAAACCCACCGATCCGGAAGCCCCCGAGCGGCCGCAAGCGGTATATTTCCACTTCCCGTCCTGGTTATCGCCCTTCGTGTCGCTCTCCGATGTCGTGGCCGACTGGCTGGAGGCCCAGGGAGACGAGGAGAAGCTGCGTAAATGGTACAACCGCCATGCCGCCATCAGTTACCGCTACGGCAGCAAGACCCGCCCGCACGAATCCATCCTTAAGCTGCGCGATGACCGCCCCGAGGGGCTGGTGCCGTCGGTAGCGGTCGCCGCCATCACCTGCGTGGCCGATATGCAGAAGCGCGGGTTCTGGTACAAGGTCACCGCCTGGGGATTCGGACTGGACCAAGAAAGCTGGACGCTCAAGACCGGTTTTGTTGATTCCTGGGAGGCCCTGCGCAAGATCATGTTTGAGAGCCAGTTTGCAGACGTGACTGGTCAGACTTACAACGTCAGCATGTGCGCCATGGACTCCGGCGGAGGCGAAGGCGAAGAACATGCCGATCTGTCCCGCACCGCCGAGGCCTACCTGTTCGCCGCCGCTCACCCGGGCGTGATCCTGTTCAAGGGCCGCCGGCGCATGTCCCGGCACTACAACGTCACCGATATCGACCGGATCCCGGGCACCAACAAGCCGCTGCCCGGATCGGCCAAGCTCTACACCATCAACACCACATTTTTTAAGGACAAATTGGCCGCCAAACTGCTGGTCAATCCATCCGATCCCGGCTCCTGGCACCTGCACAAGGATATCGACGAGGATTTCGCGCGTCAGATGGTGGCTGAATCGAAGAACGACCAGGGTGTCTGGGATTGCCCCAAGGGCCGGGATAACCACTACTGGGACTGCGCCAGCATGGAGATGGCGCTGGTGGAGATCGCCCAGGTAAAGCTCTGGCCCAAGCCGGACCCGTCACAGATAGTCGCCGGAAGGCGCACAAGAAGCTCAGGCATACAATCATAAATCAACCAGGAGGGGACAAACATGGAAGTCAACAGCGTAGTAAGGACGGCCGGGCCGGAGATGGAGCAGATGCCGAGGACCAGGATAACAATGGCAGATATTGCCAAGGTCAAGGAACAGCACATCAAGCAGAATTTGCTCTATACGCCGGATGAGGCCGGACAGATATTGAGTAAATCAGCTCAGACTATTTTGAATCTGGTCAAGGATGGAAAATTGCTGGCCGCCGACGAATGTGCCGCAAAGGGAAAGAAGGCGTCCAACGGCCTGCGCATCACTGCCGAGTCGCTGGAGGTGTACCGGAAATCTATTATTGTAAGCCCGGAATCCTGGGCAAAATAACGGCTTGAACACAGCGGCTTGACCGCTGCTGTGTTTTGTTATCCGGTTTTCTTCGGCCCCTCAAAATAATCGCTTGACAACGTAACCGCTTATGATAAGATTGCAGCATAGAAGGCAATCACGAAGCGGAGGAAACGACATGAAAGCCAAGACCCCCACAAAACTGTTGACCCTGAAACTGAGAGCGCACCTGAAAGAAATAGATGTACGCTGCACCGTGAAAGATGTAACCGCGCTGGTCGCAGCCATAAAAGCTAACAACCCCGGCAAACTCGTTTCGCAGGTTTGCCGCGAATGCGCTGAAATAGCGCACCGTCTGGGGGTGGCAGTATGAAAACGATTGAACAAATGGACGCCGACAGATTCACTCTGAAATTTAAAAGTTTTGATGGCGAGTGGGTTGACCTTATGCCTGGATTCACGGGCGATTACGAATGGGCTCAAAAAGGGTTGGCGCATGACTGGATTCGCGACGGCCACCGCCTGACTGCTGATGAAATCCGTATCTACAAAGTTGAGGTGAAATAATGAAATGTCCTCATTGTGGCGGAGAGATTACACAGCACGATATTGCAAAAGCAATCGGCAGTGAAGGCGGCAAGAAGTCGAAGCGGGTTTTAACTCCAGAGCAAGCGAAAGCAATGGTTGAAGCGCGGGAGAAGAAGAAACGGGACAAGGGATAACATCAATTAGGCGTCCACAGCGACCATCTAATCCTCACACCTCCCGGCGAGACATACCCTCGCCGGATTCTTTTCCCCCGCATTTAGCTATTTTTATTTTCCAACCACAAGATTTTGTATAAATGGTCGTAAATGGGCATAATTGCCCCCTTCTGTTTCGTAAAAATTAAAAATATACTCTCCATCATTCAGTAATACCGAAATGACGGAGAGATCATGCCCGACGATAACGGCATAACCCTGGCGGATGCAAAAACCCAGTTGGCCATCTGGATGACCGCTGACGCCGCTGTCGCCTCCGGGCAATCCTACCAGATGACCACCGGCGGCAATCACCGCCAGATTACCCGCGTCAACGCCAAGGAAATCACCGATAAGATCAACTACTGGCAGGGCATGGTTACGCGCCTGTCCGGCAGCGGTATCCGCGTGCGCGGGGTCATGTTTTCATGACCGGCCATGGGTGCCGCATAGGCCGGCAATATTACCGGATGGAACGCTCCGCCGACGGCTCGTTTTCCGCACAAGGCGGCTCCGGTACCGGCTATTATGGCGGCTCCTACCAGGGCGCCTCCGTTACGCGCCGCGAGACCAATACCTGGAACCCCGCCGCCACCGATGCCGATTCCGCCAGCGTTCCCGATCTGGCACGCCTGCGCGCCCGTTCGCGGGATGCCGTCCGCAACCAACCCCTGGCCGGCGGGGCCATCTCAACTACCGTCACCAACGTCGTCGGCTCGGGCCTCTCCCTGCAGGCGGCTATCGATTACGACTATCTGGGCATGACTCCCGAACAGGCCGACGAATGGCAGGTACACACCATGCGCGAGTTTGCCCTATGGGCCGACTCGCGGCACTGTTCCCTCAACCGGGGCCTCAACTTCTACGGCCTGCAGGAACTGGCCTTCCGCTCCACCCTCGAAAACGGCGACGTATTCGCCAACCTGCCGCAGAAGGGCGTCCCCGGACTACCCTACCGCACCCGTGTCCAGTTGATCGAGGCCGACCGGATCTGCAACCCGAACTTCGGTTTCGACTCCCCCAACCTGGTGGCCGGCGTCCAGAAAGATGACGACGGCGCGCCGGTCGCCTATCACTGCCTGCGCCAGCATCCCGGCAACTGGCTGTATGTTACCGGAAAGTCCTGGACCTGGGATCAACTCTCCGCCTGGAACAACCAGACCGGCCTGCCCAACGTGGTCCATCTCTACCGCCATCTGCGCACCGATCAATCGCGCGGCATCCCCATGCTGGCCCCGGTAGTCGAGCCGCTCAAAATGCTGGGCCGCTACCAGGAGCACGTCCTGATGGCCGCCGCCGTGGCTGCGCTATTCTCGGTTTTCGTCAAATCCCAGGGCGGTGTCGGCCTGGGCAACATGTCCGGCCCCTTCTCCAGCCCGGTGGTATCCAGCTCCACCCCGCAGGCGATCGTCAACGATATCCAGCTGGGCTCCGGCAACATCATCGACCTGCAGCCGGGCGAGGAAGTTGCCTTCGCCGACCCCAAGGTGCCCAATTCGAACTTCGATCCTTTTTTCCTGGCCATCGTCCGCCAGATCGGCGTCGGCCTGGAGATCCCCTTCGAGATCCTGATCAAACACTACACCTCCAGCTATTCCGCCGCCCGTGCCGCCATGCTGGACGCCTGGAAGTTCTTCCTCTCCCGCCGTACCTGGCTGGCCGATGGTTTCTGCCAACCGATCTATGAGGTATGGCTGGCCGAGGCGGTCGCCCTGGGCCGTATCGCCGCCCCCGGATTCTTCGCCGATCCCCTGGTGCGCATGGCCTATTGCGGCACACAGTGGAACGGTCCCGGCCGGGGCATGATCAACGAGAAAGAAGAGTCCCTGGCTATGGAGAAGCGCATCGAGCTGGGCGTCACCACCGCCGAGGAAGAAACGCAATCCTTCAACGGCACCTCCTGGGCCTCCAAACAAGCCCGCCGCATCAAAGAGCGCGCCATGCGCGACGCCTGCGGCCTGCCGACACCCGGCGCCGTACCCCGCGAAGTCATCAATCAAGAAAGCACCCCGGCGCCCGCACAGCCCGCCGGATCAGGCATGGAGGCAGTATGAGCGTTACAGATATATTAAACGGTGCCTGGGCCATCCAGCCCGCCTACCTGGAGATGATCCAGACCACCTATCAGGAACGCCGTGGCCAGAAACTGACCGCCGAAGGGCTTAAGGATATCGAGGCTGCCGTCGGCAAGCCGCTCAACAACAATGCCGACAAACGCTATGAGGTCCGCAACGGTGTAGCGGTCATCCCGGTCATGGGCTCCATGGTCAAGCGCGGCAACATGTTCACCAACGTCTCCGGCATGGCCTCCTACGAAGCCATCCAGAGCGATATCAACCAGGCCCTCAACGATCCGGCTGTCAAGGCCGCCGTGCTGAATATCGACTCCCCCGGCGGCATGGTCAACGGCACCGCCTCCACTGCCGATGCGATCCGTGCCTTTGCTGCGCAGAAACCTATTGCCGCCTGGACCGACGGCAACATGACCAGTGCCGCCCAATGGCTGGGCGCTGCCACCGGCAACGTCTATATCGGCAACGATACCACCCAGCTGGGGTCCATAGGTGTTATCGGCCGCCACCAGGATATTTCCAAGGCCGAAAGCGAGGCGGGCATCAAGACCACCGTCCTGACCGCCGGAAAATACAAGGGCGTCGGTCACCCCCACGCGCCGCTCTCGGCAGAGCATCAGGCCATCATGCAGGATTCGCTGGATTACGCCTACAGCGCCTTCGTCAACTCCATCGCCCAGGATCGCGGCGCAACCGTCGAGGATGTGCTCGCCAACATGGCCGAGGGTCGAATCTTCAACGGTCAGCAGGCTATTGATGTGGGCTTGGCCGACGGTATGATGTCCCTGGACGAGTGCTGCGCCATGATGCGCGACCAGGGCACGAATAAAACGGGTACCGGTATGCGGCAACCGGCCCCCGGAACGAAAGCAGCAACCGCGTTGAGCGCGGAATCTCATCTGGAGGTAACAAGCATGGACAGAGCAACATTGCAGAACGATCATGCCGCCCTCTTCGCGGAAGTCCTGAACGAGGGAAGGACAGCGGGGAGTGTGGAGGCAGTAGCAACGGAACGGTCGCGGATCGCCGGGGTATTGGCCGTACCGGCTGTCGGGCACACAGCCCTGGTAGCAACGGCCCTGACAGACGGCAGCACCGCCGAGCAGCTTTCCCTGCGCATCCTGCAGGCCGAACAGAGCCTGCGCGATCAGCACCGCGAGGCCAGCGCCACAGGCTCTAACCAGCCGGTTCAGGCATCCGAGGCGCCGGCCACCGGCACAGAGGAAACCCGCGCCCTGATCGGAGCCGCCGTATCGGCGGGCAGCATCGCGTAGTTTCGACTCCGCTCAACTACCAATCACGTTCCCTGAGCGGAGTCGAAGGGAACCATAACCATTACAACCACGGAGGATACCACCATGAGTCTGAACAGCACTGCAACATACACCCCCGATCGCCTGCTGGCAGGCGATGCCGCCGATCTGATCACAGATCAGGTCACTCTTATCTCCGGCCAGAATCTGACCCGCGGCAGCGCCCTGGGCAAGATCACCGCCAGTGGCAAGGCTACGCTTTTGAACAGTGCCAACGCCGACGGCAGCCAGAACTTCTTCGGCGTGCTGGCCGCAGATACCGACGCCAGCGCCGGCGATAAGGTCGCCCCGCTCTACATCGCCGGGGAGTTCAACTCCAATGCCCTGATCTTTGGTGGCACGGATACCGCAGCCACCCACAAGACCGCCGCTCGTTCACTGGACTGCTACTTCAAGGACCCGGTCAAGGCATAACCATAATCCCAACTCACTACAAGGAGTGACACCATGAGTATCTCGATTTTCGAAACCCGTACCATGCTGCAGATCATCCTGCAGCTCAAACGCCCCAAAACCTTCCTGCTCGATACGTTTTTCTCCGGCTTCCGCCAGTTCGATACCATGAACGTGGATATCGACATTTTCAAAGGCAAACGCCGCATGGCGCCCTTTGTCGCACCGGTGATGGAAGGCAAGGTCGTGGAAAAGCTGGGCTACACCACCAACAGCTATAAGCCCCCCTACGTCAAGCCGAAAATGGCCACCACCGCTCAACAGATCCTCCAGCGCTCTCCTGGACAGGTGATCTACGGCACGCAGTCCATGGCTGAACGCGCCGCCGAGGAGTTGGGCCGCAACCTGGGTGACCTGCTCGATCAGCACACCCGCCGCGAAGAGTGGATGGCGGCACAGGCCCTGAATGGCGGGATTATCAATGTGGTCGGCGACGGCGTCAACGACACCATCGATTTCCAGATGGCCGCTAGCCACAAGGTGACCCTTTCGGGTGCGTCCCTCTGGACGGCAACCACCAGCGACCCTGTCAAGGACCTCGGTACCTGGGCGCGGCTCTGCTCACAGGATTCGGGCATCGTCCCCAACGCCGCCGTTATCGGTACCGACGTGGCCAATGCCCTGCTGGCCCAGTTGCGCAATCCCAACTACAACGGCTACGGCGAGATCAGCACCATCAAGGTCACCCTGGGGCAGATCAACCCGCAACTGCTCCCCAACGGATGTACTTACCTGGGCATGCTCCAGGCACCGTCCCTCAACATCGACCTGTTCACGTATGACGAGTGGTACATCAGCGATGCCGACGGGCTGGAATACCCGATGGTGCCGGTCAACAAGATTTTCCTCGGTTCCACCAACGCCCAGAACTCCAAGCTCTACGGCGCCATCCAGGATATGGACTTGCTGGAAGAGCTGGGCTCCGCCACTATTGCTGTCCCGCGCCTGCCCAAGTCCTGGGTAACCAAGGATCCCGGCGTGCGCTGGCTGATGACCCAGTCCGCGCCGCTGATTGCACTCAACCAGCCCGATGCCTTTGTGGTGGCAACACCGATTTAAATCACCCTGACCCCCTCCCTGAAATCGCAGGGAGGGGGAGTCAAAACCCTACACGAGGTGCGTATGAAACTGAAGGCATTGCAGAGCATCCTGGGTATCAAACCCCAGGGTGAATACACCCACGCCGGGGAGGCCTTTGAGGTGGACGAGGCTGAAGGCCAGCGCCTGGTTGATCTAGGCTGCGCCGAGAAAGAGCTCGGTGTAGAGGAGCAGGAACCCGGTCTTGTTGCCGATCTCGAACTGGAACCCCACTAACCCATGGATATCTTTTCCGACACCGCGGTCTTTTTTTCCTCATTTGGGGGGCCTGCGGTCATTACCCAGCCTGGACAGCCTGATAAACCGGTCACTGTAATTATGGATCTGACCGGGTATGTCGAACAGGGGATCATTACAGACAAACCTCAACTGACCATCCAGACCGGTGATCTGGATGGGGTAGATCTGAAAACCGCAGCAATAACCGTCACCGGCAGATTCCCTGCAGCACGTATACACAAACCGTTGCCGGATGGTTACGGAATTACCGTGGCGATGCTCACAAGGATTTGATATGGCGCTCACCATGCGAATGGAAATATTAAACGACATTGTCTACCGCCTTGGAACAGTCCCGGCGATTGTTACCGCCGCATCTCGGCGTGATACCAACAATAACCCGTTTGCTCCGTCCGAATGTCCCGCGGTCAACGTGATGTTCGGCAATGACACCATTGATGAATTACTCAGCCAGGATGACCATCATCTGCAATTGAAGATAGAAATATTCGCATCATCACTGGCCGGAGCAACCACAGCTGAAGATATCTTCGCCGATCTGACAGATGTCATCTCCGCAAACCCGAACTGGGGCGGATATGCAGACGGTACCGGATCACCGGCCCCAGACACCAGCGATATCTACGAAGTAGGCGACACCATCAGTACCGGGACCCTTAGTTTCATCGTCCACTACACTACACCCAAGGGGAGAATCTGACATGGATGAAGCCGGTCGCTGTAAACAAGAGGGGAATATCGGTGAGATGCAAGCGACCATTGAAGCTATTTCCTCGACTCTTCACGAAATGAGAGTAGGCCAGCAGCGGTTCATCTCGTTGCTCGAAGACATCGCCAGACAGGGTGAACAGATCAGATCTCTGGTGTACCGCACCGACAAGAGTGAAAAGGACGTAGAAGGGCTATTCAAGCGGATGAGGGAGGTCGAACTTTCACCAGGCAAGGAAGCGTCCTCTTTCCATACTTACGGCATGATGGCGGTAATATCGTCGGTCATCGCATATCTATTCAAAAAAATAGGCGGCTGATATGAAAATGGACTCACTCGAACCTGTTTTTCGTCAGAAAGCTGAGCGCTTGATTTCCTCATTGCGCCGGCTGGCGGTCATCGTGCTGCCGGTTCAATGCAGACGGACCATCGCAGAACAAAATGCGCTCTACGCAAAGGGTCGCACTACACCGGGGCCGAGGGTCACAAATGCCAGAGGCGGCCAATCACCGCATAATTTCGGGCTGGCCGTAGATCTCTGTCCAGTCGGAAAAAACGGGCATCTCTGGTGGAACGCTCCGGATTCTCTATGGCGTTTTATGGCCGGCCAGGCACGGATCGCGGGGCTGGTACCAGGATACTATTTCCGATCGATCCATGATCCGCCGCATATTGAAGATCCTGGCTGGCGGAAGGTCCGTGCCCTCTGGTTGCGGGGAAAGGTAAAGGTTGACTGAGATGTCACTCGAAGATTTGAAAGCGCAGGCAGATATATACAACCTCTGCTGGTGGGCAATTTACGGTGCAACCTCGATTGTCCCATTAAAAACAATGAACGACAAGTAAGGAGAATGATATGAACAACTTTATAACTGCGACGCTGCAACCGCTCCTGACCGCACTGGTAACCACGGTCATACCGCTGTTACTTGTGCTGATTTGCCGCTGGATCAGTAAAAAGACAGGTATTGCCATTTCTGATTCCAGTCAACAAAAACTGGAAGATATCGCCACAAAAACAGTTTTGTATGTCGAGGAAAAGGCTGCCGGATCCCTGAAGACCGCTGGAGAAAAATGGCCGTCATACCTCAAATATCAGCAGGCGATTGACCGTGTGCTGTCTCTCGCCCCGGCGCTGACTCATGAGCAAGCTGATATGCTTGTCCATTGGGCGTTGGCGAAAATTCCGGGTGTGGGTGCAACCGGCGTGCTGGGCACGGCCCCGGCCATTGCGCAGACAGTTCCCCTGCGTACCGATGTCGCGGCCAGCGATCCGGCGCCGGTAAACAGTCCAGCGGACTCATTCGTGGACCTGTTGGCCAACCTGGTATCCAGTAAACTCTCCCCGGTTCCTGTAGGAGGTACAGATGTCGGCGATATTCAGTCTTCTGGCGGCGCTGTTGCCGTTGTTCAGTAAACTGATCGACTGGTTTTTTTCGGCCGAACAGATTCAGTCGCGGCAAATAAAGGAGGCGGCCCATGTCAGTCAGGATTTTCAGCAGGCGCTTGGCAACAACAATGCGGTCTATATCACCGGCGCTTGCGCTGATCTGCATGACCGGGTGCGCACCGCGTTACGCGGTCATTGACGGCAATGAGCCCGTTACAATTCAAAAAAGCGTGCTTAACAATCTCTATCAGGACAACACGGATCTGCTCAATGCGTTGGCCAATTGCAAAGGAAAAAAGCCATGAAAATAGAATTCATATCACACCGCGACCTGCTCGAACTGGCCCGGACGGTTAAACCTGGCGACACCCTGGAGTCACCGACTGATGCTCAGGAAGAGCTGCTGCAGGCGTTTGTCAATAACGGCATCGCGAAAATCTTACCAGACATGTCCGCTTCCGATACAGCAGAGGAGTCTGAAAGTTCCCCTGATCCACAAAATTCCGCAGGAGGTGAATAACAATGTCGATCAATCAATATCTGGCGCTGTGCGAACAGACGGCCCGTAATGCCATGCCTGTTACCCCGGCATACAAATTCTATCCCATCGAAGGGAAGCTTGACCCGGAGCCGACGTATAAAGAAACGCCCATAAAGGAATGGGCGGGGCAGGATACAGCCCAGGGCGACGTCATGGCCGACCGATCGTCAACTGAATTTAAATTCCCGTGGGAATCCCGCATTTTTCCCAGCGCGGAGTTGGCCCTGCTGCTCACACATCTATTTGGAGGAGCATCCGCGCCGGTGCCGCTGGCCGCTCCAAACGCCGCCGCGCAGCAAACGATATTCAACACAGTCAGCCAGGTATACGGCGATGGCGCGGCGCTGGCCGACAAGGCGTTGGCCCTGCTGCCACACACTAACAAGCCTGGTACAGCTATCACCTACAGCCAGGCGTTTCTAGGGTTTCGTTTCAAGGATGCGGAGATCGATTTCAAGGGCGGAGAGTTTGCGAAATTGAAGGGCACACTTACCACCGGCCCCTGGGCGGGTGCGGCTGAACAGCCCGCCGTTCCCGGTGTTTCATTCCCATCCGCCAAGGCGTTCCGCTCAGCTCCAAAGATCTACCTGGGCCCCGGCGCTATTTTGACCGGCACGGCCGGCGCATATACCGACTTCAAGCCGGGCACCATGCTCGGCGGCAAGCCGGATGACCTTATTATCAAGCTGGTGCCGGGTCATGAGGACAGGTACAAGATGAACGGTGAGGAGGGGCCGTCGGTCACCGAAAAAATCGGCCCCTGGAAAATCTCGATTGACTATACACATGATTTCGATGATCCCGCCAGCGGCTGGTCTTCCTATGCAGCATGGCTGGCCAACTTCGGCGGCATCCAGTATGTGCCGGTTATGATTGTCCTGGACAGCAAAGAGATCATCCCGACATGTACCAACCAGGTCTATGAACTGGCGCTGTACATCCCCAAGATGAAGATCACGCTTCCGACCCCGGATAGAAAAAACGATGGCAGCAAAAACAAGATCAAGATCACGATGGAACATTATATCGACCCGACAGTCAATGTCGCGGCATTTGCAAAACTTATCTGTTAAGGAGCAACCATGAAAATCCCGAATCGCAATCATATCCACAGGTATGTTCCGAATTATAGCGACAACCGCCGTCTCCCCAAGGACCGCATCGCGGAACAGATAGTAGTCCGGATGCGGGTAATCAGCGCCCGTGAAGATGATGAGTATCAGCGCGAGGCCATGGAGAACCATCGCACGTATGCGCCGGACAAGGCGCAGGAGCTGAACGAAAACCGGCTCAACAAGCTATATGCGGAGAAGTTCGATGGTGTTGAGAATCTGGATATCGAAGGACTGGAAGGTAAAACCTTTGACTTTGATACGTTCTACACAGAGGCGCCCCCGGAGATGGTCAGTGAAATTCTGCGGGCGCTCCGTTCAAAAGAATTGCTCACCGCGGGTGAACAAAAAAACTTCTTGCCGGAGTCAGATGGTCCCTCCTCTGCTCCGGCCCTGAAGGTAATCAGTGTGACTGCCGGGAGTGCGATGACGAACTGAGGGAGGAACGGAACTGTGGCAACCGTAAAAAGTTGCTGCATGAAATCCTGGTAGCTGAGGAATGGACCGAGGTTCCAACGAGCTACCACTCCCACGAAGTAAAAAAGATAGATAACCTGAAGTTTTTCGCATGTCCCGTGACCGCCATCACCGGCGTAACATGGGATCTGATGCGGGAGGTGAACCTCTGCTGCAACGCATCAATAGAAATAGTCCACCTCCCCGAACCGGACCTTTCCATATTGGATCAGTCGCCCCGATTTCTGCGAGCCGTAGAGATCGTCCGGGTTGAACGAAACAGCAAGTGGTTTTGGGACAAACAACAACAATGGTCGAAAGAAAAACAATAGGCACAAACCATGGCCGATAAAGAAGTCAAATCAAAACTCATTCTTGAAGGCGAAGCAAACGGCATGGTGGCAGCGATGGAGCGCGCTAAAACCGCTGTCACCGGCATGGTCGGCCACATGAAAAAACAATCAGAAGAGCTGACACACTCTTTTGAAGGCGTTGAAGCGGTCCTCGGCCGCGTCGGAACGTTCATGGTCGCCATCGCCGCCGGCGCCGGGCTTAAAAAGCTGCTGGACGAAGCGGCCGAGTGGAACCTATCTGCCATGAAGATGAGCCTCAGCATGGGTACGACCTCTGAAGAGGCATCTGTACTGATGGTCGCCCTTCATGGTCTCGGCATAGAAAACGATGTCGCTGTAAGCGCCTCTCTCCGGCTTTCCCGTGCGCTTGCACATGGGACTGACAAGTTCGACAAATTTGGCATCACGGTAAAGGATTCCCAGGGACACCTGTTGCCGATGCCGCAGATAATGTCAAACGTCAATGAGAAGCTGCTGGCGACTAAATCCGGTGCCGATCGCAACGTTATCGCGATGTCCCTGTATGGCCGCGGGTGGAAAGAGATGCAGGCGATACTCCGGCTAACCCCGGAGGCCATGAACGAAGCCAGGGAAACGGCTGAACGTTTGCATTTGATGGTAGGCCCCAAAGGGATCGAGCAGAGTCTGAAGTATAAGAAAAACCTACACGAAGTGGGTTTAGTCGCGGAATCCCTGTCAATGCAAATCGGTAATGCGTTATTACCTGAAATTATTAATTTATCCTCAGGCCTTCTTGATGGTTCCGATAGAACAATATCGGCATTCACTTCTGGTCTGCATTCTGTTGAGGCGGAAATTACTCGCATGGCGATGCTTGTAGACAAGTTCGCCGGATCAGTCACAAGATCGATGTACTACGTGACCGGGGGTAAATTCACCGATACCGGTAAATGGTGGGCCGACCAAAATAAGATATATGAACAGCGGTATCAGTCCAGCGAGAAAATTCTCACCAAACTCGCTATGGCAGAAGTTGGCTTGGATGAAAACGGAAACCCTTTTGCAAAACCACCACCCCCGGCCGCCGGTGGTCAACTCGATCTCAACACAGTCAACGCTTCCCGCGCATCCGACCATGCGGCGTCCCGCGCCAAATACCTGGAATATGAAAAGGCCTTTGAAGATCGCCGTGTCGGGATTGTCAAGCTCGCCGCCGCGGCCTCGCTGGAAGCAAACCGGCAGGAATATGGGCAGGGGCTTACGGATTTCCGGACGTATCTGAAAAAAAAGCAAGTTCTCACAGAAGAGGGTTTGCAGGCCGACATTACTGCGAAAAAAAATGCACTTATTGCTGCTCAAGCCGCTGTAACGCATGCTGCATCTTCGGAGGTGAAAGACAGAAAAGGGAATCGTGATACCGGCAAGGAAGAATCCAACCGGTATGATGCCTGGAAAAAAGAGGAAGAGGCACAACGTGCGTTGGCAGAGGCTGAAGCCAAGTTGGCAATGGAACGTCAGAAGGCGCGTGAAGAAACCCGCAAGGCCACTGACGAGGCGGTCCATGGTTATACCCTGGTCTCGATCGCCCTTCTGAAAAATACCGGGCATGTGATTGAGGCCGAAAAGGCCAAACAGGCGATGGAGGCCGAAAGCGTAGAACGGAAGAAGCTGGTAGCGTCCGCGAAGGCGGGGGACACTCGCGCGGCGATTGCCCTTGATCAGATCACGATCAGAAACAAGAACATCCTGCTGAAGCTGGAAAATGATCTGGAACTGTCAAAGTTAAAACAACTCAAGACTACCGCTGAAATTAACGGACAGATGTTGGTCGCGCGTGATACCGAGATTAAGATTCTGGAAGCGGAAATCAAGGGGGCCGCGCTTGCCGGCAAAAAAGAAGATATCCCCGCCATCCAGGCGAGGATCCGGAAAACCCAACAGACAACACCCGACGCTATTACAAAATATGATCAGCTCCACGAACAGCTGAATGCCAGTAAGGACCCGCATGCCCAAAAGTTGCAGCGGCTCAAAAAATATTATGAGGATGAACAAAAAATTATTACAGATGCAGGCATCGCCAGAGGGAAAATTACCGCACAGATGGACGCTGACAGCAAGGCCTCTCATCAGCAGTATGTAGATGCGATTGAGGAGATGAACACAAAGGAGCGCAATCAAAACATCAGCAGCCTGACAAATTCCGTCGGGCAGGTTGCAAATATAATGATGAAGGGCAATAAGGACCAGTTTGAAGCGGGGAAGGCACTGGCAATCGCCACGGCGACAGTACAGATGTTTTCCGCTGAAATGGCCGCTTTCGCTGGGATCACAAGCTCTACCGGCGGCTGGGGTATTGCTGCCGCTGCGGCCGAAATGGCTGTAGTCGGAGTAACCGGTCTGGCGAATATAGCAAATATCGAATCAACGCAGTACAGGGGCGCTCGTGCCATGGGTGGACCCGTTGATCCGCGCAGTACATATCTGGTCGGTGAACGAGGTCCCGAGTTGTTGAGGATGGGCAATTTGGGAGGGTTCATCACCCCGAACCACGCGTTGCCGGGTAATACTCGAAATGTCACGGTCGTATATCAGATCAGTCCTGGCGTAGCTGACACTGTCCGCGCTGAGATCGCGAGAATGATGCCAGAGATCACAAACCACACTGTGTCAGCAGTCCATCGTGCCATTAATAGCGGCGGTGCTCTCTCTGCCGCTGTAGGGAGGATGTAATAATGTCTTACTCATCCTTTCCCTCGCTACTACCGGATAGCTGTAATATGAAATTGATCAGTAAGAGCCAGCTTTTTGAAAGTGAACTCTCTGGACACACCCAGACCGCATCCCTCCCCGGAGATTATTGGACAGCGACCCTGACATTCAATGAAATTTATCATCGGGAAGCAGCGATTCTTCGGGCTTTTCTCGCCGGGATAGGCGGCCGCTCGGGTCGCTTTTGGTTGCCGATACCAGGCTATAAGAGTTCGGGTACGGCACAAGGCGCCGGTGTTGTCTCTACAGCAGGTCAAACAGGCAAAAACATCGTTACGTCCGGATGGTCACCGAATCAAGCGCTGTTGTTCGATTACGCTGATTATATCCAAGTCGGAGATTACCTGCACATGATCACCTCTCCGGTATCCAGTGATAGTCTCGGAGCGTCAGTTTTAACAGTAGCCCCTGCCCTGCGTATCAGTCCCGGCGCATCGGTCTCAATAGTTACCGTGGCCCCTGCGTGTTTGATGATGCTGTCCGATGATAATCAGGCCAGCTGGGATATCTTCAATTCGATTTTGTATAACATGTCTATTTCGTGCCGGGAGCCGCTGGATATATGAGATCTGTTGACCCGGCCATAACTGCTGCCACAGTATCACCAACTATCAAGGGCATCTACTTTGTTCTGCTTTGTTTTGATACTCAGAGTGTCGCATGGCACTCCGGTTTCGGAAATATTATCCTGGATGGTATTACATATCTTGGTCTCGGGCATCTTGGCAGCATAGGCCAAATTCATGAAGAAACCGGAATAAAATCATCAGGGGTGTCGGTCGGGGTGTCTGGGATCAAACAGGAGGTTGTGGGCATGCTCCTCGGTCAAGCATATTTGAACCGCAAGGCTTATATCTATTTTGTCCCCGTCGATGACAGCAACCGGCCGATAGTCGCAAGCCCCTATCTACTCTTCCGTGGCACTATGGATAGTATTGACGGGCAGATGGGCGCCGGCGCAGGGTTTACGGTTACGTTGAAATCACGGCTGGCCGATTGGGAACGTCCTCGTAAATGTCTCTATACCGATGTCGAACAGCAGCGACTCTATCCTGAGGATCTCGGCATGGAGTTTATTGCGCAACTCTCCCAGAAAAAAATAATATGGCCAAGAGCAGCGTTCTTGCCGGACCCGAGGAACTGATATGGGCTTTTTCAGCGATATTGGCAATTGGATTGTGGACCCGCTTGGAACAGCTCTGGGCATAAAAGGCCCTGGCGACATAGCCAGCGGCCAGTTTTGGAAAATCCCTGAGGATGTACACAATGACTGGGTTGCCTTCAAACACCTCCTGGTCCCGGATATGCGGCGCGACCGTGAAGTGCAGGTGCAGAGCGCCAGCAACGCCCGCAATATAATTTATGGCAAAACGCGCGTCGGTAACCAGATCGCGTATGCGGAAACAACCGGAACAGCTAACCAGACTTTTCATATCCTCTGTATCCACGCCGGTCATGAAATCGATGGGTATGAAGAGATATATTTTGACGACCACCTTGTTGCATCTGCCGCCGGTGGGTGGACAATTTTGGCACCATATGCCGGAAAAGCTGCAATAGAATTCCATGACGGTTCGCAGATGGCCGCTGACACAACAATGATCGCGGCATCAGCGGGTGTTTGGACAATCAACCACAAACTACTGGGATGCGCATATACTCATATCACGCTGACATATGACGAAGGCGCGTACCCGGCGGGTCTGCCCACAGTAAAAGCTGTGATCCGTGGGAAAAAGGTATTAGATACTCGCACCAACCAGATTGCCTGGAGCAGCAATCCGGCTATGTGTATCCGCGATTACATGCTGATGCCTGTCAACCAGGGCGGCATGGGTTGCGACCGCGACGAAATCAATGAGGCATCATTTATCGCTGCAGCCAACATATGTGATCAACAGGTGTATAGTAATCAGCCTGCTGATCAGGCTCCGGGAGTAAAAACAACGGTCAAGCCCACCCTGGGATGGCAGGGCTTTCCGTCAACGCGATATACCCTCAATGGTGAAATCAAACTGGATGGCATTCCAACGCAGTTCATTAAATCCATGCTGACATCCTGCGCGGGTGACGCGGTCTACTCCGGAGGTCAATGGAAAATATCCGTCGGAGCCCCGGCTGCGACTGTAGCTACAATAGACGAAAGCTGGCTGAATGGTGCGATCAGTTTCCAGACTGGGGCCAACAAAAACGATAAAATAAATACCGCCAAGGGTACGTTTACAAATTCGAACGATTATTGGGCAGACACCGAATTCCCGTCGGTGCCGGTTGGCATCAGTACTCCGCCGAATACATTATATTGGAATGCGCTAGGAGGGTATGGCCAATACGCTCCCGCCATGACTTACCAGCAAAACAACTATGTCATTTTTGCCAGCAAGGTCTATATGGCATATTCCACAACCACAGTGCCAATCAATACCCCTCCGCCCAACTCAACTTATTGGGTGCTGATTGAAGAATATGACGCCGGACTTCAATACCCCCCAGGTCACACAGTACAGCGCGCGGCACTTGTTTACACGGCGGTGACTACCGTCCCGGCGGCAAACCCATATATCACGGAAGATGCCGGGGAGGAGCTGACTGCAAATTTGTCGCTACCATTCACAATTACATCACCCGAAGCCCAGCGGCTGGCAAAAATTGTACTTGAAAAGAGCCGTCGAGGCCTGACGGTATCTTACCCATGTAACCATAAAGCTTTCTCGCTGGATGTAATGGATGTAGTAGCAGTCAACAACAGCTTGCTTGGATGGAATAATCAGATGTTTCGGGTTGTGGGCTGGACATTTTCGTTGATGAGCGGGACATCCCTATCGCTGACAGAATACGATGCAGCGATCTACGATTGGGTACCCGGTGATTCAACGCCGCTTGTTGCGCCAATTCTTACCAACCTTCCAGATCCATGGACGGTGTGGGCCCCCCTCAACCTTAATGTCGTGGAATCTCTATACACGGGTAACATACCTAGTGTTGTGATGAGCAAGGCCACCTTCACGTGGATCGCTGGCGATGCTCACTCCACTATTTTTGATGTGTATCTGGATGGTGATTATTACGCGACTGTAACGGATTTTTCCGTAAATATGTACAACATGAAGCCTGGCCTGCATACCTTTTCAGTGAGAGCGTCAAATACACTGGGCGCACATAGTGCAACGGTCATGCTCTCCACAACGATACACGGCAACACAGCGCCCCCGAGTGATGTAACCGGTTTCACAATCTCTTTTGCCGGGAATTTACTTGTGTTTACCTGGATCGCTGTCCCTGATTTTGATATTGATTCGTACGAAATCAGATCAGGGGCGTCATGGGATACAGCGGCCCTCTTCCAAGCCGGTATTAAGACCGCCGCATATACTTTCCGCCCAACCGGCTCCGGCACCGTCACATATCTCATCAAGGCCAAGGACACGACCAGAAATTATTCCGCGAACGCCGCCGTTGCCACTGTGACCATCCCGGCAGCAGACGTTCCGACAGCGATTGTCACGATCCCCGAGTTTATGGAAATAGATCTTGACGTCACGTTTGACACCTCCCGTCAGGATACGATGTATGTCGAGATATGGGCAGCGGTCACGAACGACAGAGGCACAGCCTCCAGTGTCGGCATCACAAAAGACAAGCGCTGGAGACATTCCGGCCTGGGTAATACCGATACTCGTTATTACTGGGCACGCTGTATCACGGTATTCGGCGAAACCGGCGCGTGGTATCCGGCAGGAGCCACTGCCGGTGTCATGGGGTCGGTGCTCAACGATCCATCGCAGGCGCTCAAACTCCTCAACAGCAGCATCGATGATGCAAAGCTCGCACAGTACCTGTTGAAAGAGATATCCCTTTCACAGGTGATGGATACCGCGAGCCCCACTGCGATTCCCGGAGTGTTTACCGGTGGGGTTGATGCCCGTTTGCCGGATCTGATACTGGCGACCGCACAGCACATCGTTCTGCATGCCGGAGAAATCGGAAAACAGAACACACAAATAGAGCTCCTGAATGACCGTATCAGTCTGAAATTGAATAGCCAGGGCCATGTTGCCGGGATGACCATCGGCTGGAACGAATCGGGGGATAAATCAGAGACCATATTCGTCAACGATGTTTTTAAAATCGCGCTTCCGGACGGTACCGGAATAAAAACAGTGTTCACCGTAGGCACACTGAACGGCGTTTCCACAGTTGGGATCGACGGCAATGTGATCGTGGACGGCAGTGTTTCGGCCAAAAGCCTAATCGCCGACAGCGCGATGTTAGACTTCCTGAATGCTCGAAAGATCGTGGCGGGGAGTGTAACGGCCGATAATGTCACTGCGGGAACGTTCACGGGCTCTACGTTCCAGACAGCCGCGACAGGTACCCGATTTGTAGTTTCCAGCACAGATAATCTGGCTCATTTTTACGGGTATGATTATGGGGTTTTGAAAGAAATAGTTACCTTGGGCGCCGCGATTAACAATGATATCAGAGGCGTTTACGCGGTCACAACAGATGGCGCAAAAACTACCAACTATTATCCGTTTCAATTTGGTGCCATCGAGGGATACAACCCGGCGACCAGATCAGGCGGCTGTGCTGTACTTGGGACATCGCTTACCCTTCCCGCTGTAGTTGGAGTGGGCCAGTCCGGTCCAGGTGTCTCGGCGGCATCTGAAACAGGATATTCCGTTATCGCGTACTGCGCCAAGCCCACCGGCAGTCAGCTGGTTCTTCCTGACAACACCGCACCTCTGTTAATTATGCCCAGTGCGGCCAGCGGAGTGCCGACTCACGCCGCGTTGATGGGGGCAATGTGGGTAACATCAACCGGGGATTTCTATGGATGCAAAGGGGGCACAATGTGGGTAAAAATAATCTGATCCTGATTGTTTCAATGCTGCTACTCTCCGGCTGCGGTGATCCTGGTTGCTTTGGCCAACCTGCAAAAACCTGCGTATTCCAGGTTGCAAGCTCATCTCAAAAATAAAAAGGGGATTAAATGGAAATCAAACAGCTGCAACATGAAATATTGGAGGCGGAACGGTTGATCGAGCGGAATAAGATGATCATTCAGATGCATATGAAACTGGAAGAACAGAGTAAACATATGGGGGAACTACAGCAGAAGGAGGCCGAAGCGGATGGCGACTAAACTATATTTTGCGGCAACCAGTACCGCACCCGCCCCTACAACAGGCGCGGACGAATTTGCACCGCTCGGAGTAAGCCCGGCACAGTTTAATCAAAACATGGCAAATCTCCGAGCAGGGATTGATCTGCTGGTCGGCTATGCACCTAACCAGGCCACCGAAGATGCATTGTTCACAGAGGGCTATCGGTTTGTTATAAGAACTGATTTGATAACGACCCCGACAACAACCACAACAACAGCAGCTGGCGCTACAACTACCACAGCAGCCGGTACAACAACAACTACAGCAGCACCGGCTGTGCCAGGCACATTTACGGGGACAGATGGCACCGCACCGTCCGCATCGCGATTTACCACGTCGCTGACTGGTTCTTTTAATGCGTCGTCGTCAGTGGCAATCAAATCCAATCAGCTATTGTTCCATCTGGCTGCAATCAGCGGCGCGGCATACGCTTCTATAGCCACTCTAGGTGATCCTTTTATCGTAGGTATGGATTTATCATTTCGGTTCAACACAGCCATAACCGGCAGCGACATTTTAACGCTGTATGTAGGCACTTCTGATTTGAGTAGCACAGTTGCTCTTTCTGTAACAACCAGTGGGATAGCCAATGCGGCGGGTACGGGCGTTTTGTCAGGAATTGCCGCGCAAGGTTTAAGTGGTATTGAGCCGGTGGCTGGTGATGTGCTCCACGTACGGTTCCCAGCCGTCGGCAGTGTAGCGTTTTATCAAAATGCAACGCTGTTGGGTACTGTACAAAACTTCACAGCAGGATCGTTGAGCGGTGGTGTCAAAGCACAAATAACATTTACAACATCGTCTACGGTTTTTGTGGATACTTATATTGATGATTTTATAACGGCGTAAGGCGGATATATGATAGATTTTAATGTATGGAATAAAAGCCCCTCCAATCCAATATTGCTGGCATCGGCCGCGTGGGAGGGGCCGCAGATACAGGACGGCTGTACCATAAAAATAAATGGGTTGTATTACCGATTCTATTGTGCTGGCATTGGTTTGGACCAATGGGGCATCGGGTATGCAACTGCAACTGCTGCACAGTTTCCGACAACATGGACTAAATACCCTGGGAATCCGGTAATACTCCCCACATCAATCAACCGTCAGCCAGCGGCGCCGAGGGTCATCTTGATGCCGGACGGTTCGTATCGAATGTATTTCCATAGTTGGGCTGGAGGGGCTACTCCCGATGTAGGAAGACTTGCGACATGTTCGGCAGCAGAATTTCCAAATACGTGGCATTATCAGGATTTGGAAATATTAAACAATGGGATTACTGGTGCTTGGGATTCGAAATATGTTCAAACACAGAATTTTATCCCACCGTGGGACGCTCCGGACGGTCTTTGGCACATGCATTATGGTGGATACGATAGTCAAATCAACTCCATTGGTACAGGGACGTGGCGCGGCGGTCATGCCACGTCCATCGATGGTATTACGTGGACAAGAGATCCAGCTAACCCGATTTTAAATCTTGGCACAGACTCCTGGGAATCGATACATGTATTGCCTTTGGGTTGGTGTAAAATAAACGGGCTTTTTTACATCACATATCAAGGATTTTACAACGGAATATGGCAACTCGGTTACATTACGTCTACAGACCTTTGGACGTATACACGACACTCTCCAAGTGTTCCATGCGTTCCCGTTACACCTGGGGGCTGGGACTCGTATTCCGTAGAAGGGGTAGATATATATCAGGAGTCCGGTCTTAATCAGTTATTCCTGTTTTATTGCGGGGACAGCATATCGTGGGGCGGTAGTTATAAAACAGGGCTCGCAACGCTCGATTTACCTGTAATTGCACCGATCACAGCAAGAATAGTTCTGTCGACCGGCCCCCTAAGGATTAGAACAGGTCGAACTGTCTTGCAAATAGGTCTACGTGATTACGAAGATAACACTTCCCCCATTCGGATGATGACGCCTCTGGGCAAAAGGCTTTTGATATGAAGCTGACTATAGGCATGGCGGTGTACAAAAATTTCGAACAGGTCTGGTTTACGCTCCAGGCATTAAGGATGTACCAAAATATTGCAGATATTGAATTGATTGTGATCGACAATTTTGGCGATGACTCCCTTAGAGATTTTATTCGGGACTGGATGACCAATGGAATTATGCCGGTTCGTTATGTGAGATACACAGTAGTACAAGGACCAGCCAACGCCAAAAATCGTATCTTTGTCGAGTCAACAGGAGAATGGGTGCTGGTAATCGACAGCCATGTCATGTTGGCCCCTGGAGCCGTCCAGAAACTTAAAAACTGGATTGATAGGAATCCACACTGTCGCGATCTGCTGCACGGCCCGCTGTTATATGATGATCTGCATACTACGGCTGACGCGATGAATAATGAGTGGCGCGGCGGTATGTGGGGGACGTGGCGTAATGCTGTAGTCGACACAGCCGCTGAGCCGTATTCAATACCTATGCACGGGATGGGATTATTCGCATGTCGCCGCGATGCGTGGCTAGGTTTCAACCCTGATTTCAGGGGATTTGGTGGCGAAGAGGGTTATATCCATACCAAGTTCCGCCAAGCGGGTAGGGATATTCTATTATTGCCATTTCTCCGATGGTGCCATTATTTCCAGACTAGAAACGGTATAGTATCTGCTCCATATATTCCGATGTTAGCAGACAAAATCAGAAACTACAAAATAGGATTCCAAGAATTGGGATTAGATACAAGCAATTTAGAATATAATTTATGCTCTTAAATGTCGCTACAAATGAAGGTGGCGAGCGTAAAACTGAGGCGAACAGCCCGCTTGGTATTGACATTTACTGTTTTATGGGGTATCTAATACATCAGTTTTGGCGCTGTTTTTGGCCCGATCTGTAGACCAAAACCACTCATAAACCCCCGTTACATGCGCTTTTGCTCAAAAAATCATTGCCGTTTTAGCTCAGTTGGTAGAGCACTATATCAAATTTGTAATGAGAGAAGCCGCTGGCCTTTATGGTTGGCGGCTTTTTGCGTTTTTATCGCTACAATTGTTTAGTTGGTAGATGAACGCGGGCCGTGGAAGTGCCGTCAATACTGCGCGGGAATTTATATTCTATTGTCAGGTATGTGGGAAAAACTCGGATTTGCTTGATTGTCTGGGTGATGATTTCCCGTTTTTCATCCTGGGTTGTTTGATGAAAAATATTGTTGATGTCGGCCAAAACATCCCAGTTTGGTTCCTGCGCTTGCGCTCTGATCAGTCCCGCTTTCTCTTGGAGCGCTGTTTCAAGGGCGGTTTTTATTGTGGCCATTTGGGTTTTGGCGTCGGAAAAGTCGATCACGCCATCGGCTATTGCGGCGGCGAGGCGTTGTTTTTTTGTCTCCAGGCGCGTCTGTTCGAGCGAGAGTTGTTTGATGCGCTTCGGCCCGCTGTTGTCTTTTTTACTGGCCAGCCAGGCGGCTTTCAGTTCCGTGATTTTGTCTAGAGTACCGAGTAGGTTGGTGATGACGCGATCATCGATGATCGATTGCTCTACCATGGACGTTTTCGGGCAGAGGCCTTTGGTTTCTTTGCCCCTGCAGCCGTAGTAATTTGTCCAGGTACCGTCCTGGCGTGTCTGGCCTTTGAATCCCCGGTAGGTAGTCTTGCAGTACCCACAGATCAGTATCCCGAGGTTGGAGAGCAATCCTCCGGCGCTCCGGCGTGGAGTGGTGTGCCCTTTGCGCCGTGCTGCCCGAATCCGTTCTGCTTGTTCGGCATTCATAACTGGCTGCCAGTTGCAGGGGATTATTTCTCCGGTGATGGGGTTTTCCCGCAGCGCCTGGTAATAGAGGAGCCGATCATCGGCAAGCATGCGGCGGGTGGAAATCATTGGCCTACCGAGATGTAATGATAGCGCCCGAGCGCTCATGGTTTCAGCCAGCTTCCAGACTTGTTGCGCCTGGGTGAGTAGATCCGGATCGATTACCGGGATGCCGTGCGCTTTATCGAACCGGTAAGGTGGCGGACAGCCTCCTCCCATAAATCTGCCGGTTTGAAACGCCTGGTCTCGGCCTTCCTTCATCCTTCCGCGCAGCACCTTCATTTCGACAGACGAAAAGCCGCCCTCCATCAGCAGCAGCATCCAGTCGCTGTGTTGTGCGGGGTCGAGGATCCGCGACATGGTGGCCAGCTTGACATGATGATCGGCGCAGAGGGTGAGCCAGGCGATATAGTCCTGCATGGTGTCGTCACGGGAGAGTCGGGAAAGCTCGATGGTGAGGATGATGTTGATCTTGCCGCCGCGGATATCGGCTTCAAGTCGGCCGCGTTCCTTCAGGCTCTCGGTTTTGCCCTGTGCGGCCGAGGCGTGGCCGTCGTCATAGATGGAGATGGACCAGTCTTGCGCGATGGCGTGAGCCGGCAACTGATCACGCTGTACCTGGAGGCGCTGGGAGGGTTTGTCCTTGTCTTCGCGGGATTTGCGGATGTAGATGGCGCAGCAGGTTATTCCCACTTGTCTTTTGCCTTTGCATCTGTTTTTGTTTGCCACTGCATGTTGCTGGGATCGTCCCGTCCGCCACGTTTGAGGGGTATGATGTGGTCGATAACATATCCAGGCCGGCCATGGGCGTATCCGGTCTGGTGTTTGAATTCATTTTTGGCCGCAGCGCTGCGTTTGATGCGGCCGTGGGTGTCGCGGGCGGCCGCGATGGAATATGAGGTACGGTGGTTACCACTGCGACTGTAGTGACCACCACGGGCAGAGGAATCCGGCGCGGCGCCTAAACATATCAGAAACGCGAATAATAAGAATGTGATTACTGACTTTAATTTACGCATATAATTACAAACTCATATTCTGCCAAAGTTTGGATGCGACATATCTACCTTTTGATTAAAAGCATCATCCGTCATCGAAAAATATTGTATAGCTGTGACAAAAGCCAAAATAGCCGGTATAAATGTCCAACAGAAAAAGATATTTGAAAATCCGGCTAACGGCCGACCTAGATAGAAGTGATGGATTCCTATGCCACCAAGAAAAAGTGCCAATATACCAGCCGTTGACCGACGACTTGGTTGATAAACCACAACCTTTGAAATATCAGCAGGCTTAGTAATTATGTCGAACACCAAGCCACAAGTACATGAGCCATCTCCGAATAACGAGTAACCGTAATTGGTTTTTGTAGCAATATTCTTTTTAATCTTAGAATTTTTGCCACAGTTTGGACAGTTGACATAGATATAATCAGCGTCTTCAAAATCCCAAATCATAGCCAGTTTTTCTTTTGGAGTCCGCGGGAATCCACACCGAGGACAACTTGTGGCTTGATCTGAAATTTCTTGTAAACATTCTGGACAAGGAATGAGTGGCATAAAACCTCCTTCAGTTGTTCATACAAATATTTCAATAC
>VFSW01001527.1_pt1 | contig 35304 bp, 25 predicted proteins | sample 5358111 | NCBI WGS metagenome assembly VFSW01 (sample SAMN11554181, study PRJNA540505) | mine drainage metagenome | isolation source: sediment from site ElyBrook_90M | place: USA: Ely Copper Mine, Vershire, VT | collected 2017 | reverse complement strand
CCGCACCTTGCGGTTCGTCTCCGATACGCCCCACTCCGCCTTCACCCAGCCCTTCAGCAGGATCTTCTGCAACGCCGGATACAGCGACCCCTCCTCTACCCGCAGCACCTCCGACGACAACGAATGAATCCGCTGCGCGATCGCGTATCCATGCAGCGCTCCCGGACGAAGCACCCGCAAAATCAACAGCACCAGCGCTCCGGAAGGCATCTCGTTCTTAGGCCTATGTTCCATAGGGGTAGGATACCTTTGCCTGCCTCCGATGTCAAGCGCCGTTGGCCGCGGGATCGCCGCCCAATGCCGCGCCCGGCCGCCGGGACTTCGATAGACTTTCCTTGGACGAAGCATGGCCGGACGCGGGTTTCCGCCGGCGCCGGCGCTTCCCGCAAGGAGCCTCCCGTGGACATCAACCGCCGCGAGTTGATCGCCGTTCCAGCCGCGGCCATGGCCGCGTCGCGGGGGGCGCCCCGCGCCGCGGCGCCCGCGCCCCGGCGGCTTCGCCGCATCGGGCAACTCAACATGACCGAGCACGATCCGGTGGTGATGAACGTCGAGGAGTGGGCCGGCTATTGGGCCAGCCTGAAGGTGGATGCGGTTCTCGTCAGCGTCACGGGCATCCTGGCGTTTTATCAGACGCGGGTGCCTTTCCACCGCAAGGGGAAGTTCCTGGGCGAGCGCGACTTCTTCGGCGAGTGCTGCGCAGCGGCCAAGAAACGCGGACTGCAAGTGGTGGCGCGCATGAGCCCGGACCTCAATTGGGAGGACGCGCTGGCGGCCCATCCGGACTGGTTCCAGCGTGACGCGCAAGGCAAGCCCGTCCCGCTCGCCGAGGACCCTCGCCTGTTCCGCACTTGCATGTTCAGCGCCTACATGACCGATTACATGCCGGCCATCATGCGAGAGGTGAACGGGCTTTACGACGTCGACGCGTTGTTCACCAACGCGTGGCCGCCGCTGGGATCGCTGCCGGTATGCCATTGCGCGCAGTGCCGCGCGCTGCCCGCCTCCGGCACTCCCGATTACTGGGACAAGTTCAACGAGCGGACGCTTTATCTTTGGAAGCTCTACGACTCGATCGCCAAGGAGAAGCGCGCTTCCAATTACTTCTTCGGGAACCTGGGCGGCAGCTTGCGATGCACGGTGAATCTGGCCGACCTCGGCGCGATCTGCGAGTGGTTCCAGTCCGACAACCAGGGGCGCGGCGGCGACGATACGCCGATCTGGGGTTGCTCGCTGCAGGGGCGCGTGTGCAACGCCGTGCAGGGCGGAAAACTGTCCACCAACGTCACCGGCGCATGGTCCACCGGCACGCCACGCTGGCGAACCGTGTATAAGTCGGAGCGCGAAGAGAGGATGTGGTTCAACGAAACGCTGGCCGCCGGTCTCGCGCCGTATCACCATTTCATCGGCGCCGAGGACGGCCTGGGCGAGGACCGTCGCTGGCTGGCCCCGGCGCGCGAGTATTTCGATTGGATGGCGAAACACGACGTCCACTTCGCCAACAAACGCTCGATCGCCAATATCGGCGTGGTCATCGGCCAGCGCACGAATCTGTTCTACCGGCCGCCCCGCGGCGCGCTGATGCCGCAGTACATGCACGGGCTTTATTACGCACTGCTCGAAGGGCGCTTCCTGTTCGACTTCGTGCATGAGGACAAGCTCGCCGCCGCGGACATTTCCAAATACTCCGCGCTCCTGCTGCCTAACACGGCTCTACTCAGCGACGGACAATGCGAGCAGCTTCGCGCGTATGCCGATGCCGGAGGAGGTCTGCTGGGGACGTTTGAAACCAGCCTCTACACGGAGCGCAACGAGGCGCGCGCCGACTTCGGCCTGGCCTCCGTCTTCGGAATTCGCAAAGCGGGCGCGGTCATCGGTACGAACGGCAACGCCTATCTCGCGCGCATCGAGAAGGCCCATCCAATTCTCGGCGGCTTCTCAGGCACGCACTGGATTCCCGGTGCGGAAAACCGCGTGCCGCTGGCGCCGGTGGCGGACCCGGTTCTCACCGTCGTACCCGGATTCGTCGCGTACCCGCCGGAATTGTCCTACCCTCTCGAACCTCACACAACGGAACCCGCGGCCGTCGTACGCGAGCAAGGCCGAAGCCGCCGCGTCTTCTTTCCCGGCGACGTCGAGCGCACGATGTGGCACTCCGGCCATACCGACCTCGCGCGTCTGCTTCAGAACTCCATACGCTGGGTGGCCGGGCCGAATCCTCCCGTCGCGATCGAAGGGTCCGGGGTGATCGAGAGCTTCGCGTGGGAAACGGAAGCCGGCTTCGCGATCCACATCCTGAATTACACGAACCCCGCCATGCATCGCGGCTGGATCCGCGAATTCTTCCCAATCGGCCCGCAAAGGGTGCGCATGAGCCTGCCGCCGCCGGCGCAGATCGGCCGCGTCGAGCTGCTCCGCGCGGGAACGAAGCTCCCGTTTCACGTCGACCGCGGCGTCGTCGAGTTCACCGTCCCAAGCGTCCTCGACTACGAAGTGGCGGCGCTGCACTCGGCGTGAAGGAGCGACGATCGGCTTCCGAGCGGAAAGCCCGCGCGCACAAGCAAGGCTTCGCAAGACTTGCGCGTGGGAGCGCAAAAGCTGCCGGGATATCGTAACGTGTAACTTGGATTTCATCTTTTGCGGACGCGCCGCCGCTGATTGCGCGCGAGTTACTAAGTTCCGCATTCGCTCCCGCGCGGGTATGCGATTGCTGAATACATAGTTGGCGCGTTTTTCGAGCGCGCCGCGCGGAACAAGCCATCTTCGCAACGGATCCGGCGGCCGCGGTCGAATCCTAATCTTAATCACTTACATCGGAGAACAACACAATCATGCCCTACGAGAGCGTTAACCCTTACAACGGTGAGCGCACCAAGCAATTCGCGGATCATACGGACGCGGAATTAGAGACGGCGGTGGCGCAAGCGGAAGCGTGCTTTGCGACTTGGAGGCAGAAGACGTTCTCCCAACGCGCCGCCGTCCTTTCGAAAGCCGCCAAGATTCTGCGATCGCGCGAGGAGCAGTTCGCGAATCTGATCACGTTGGAGATGGGAAAGCTGATCGCCGAAAGCCGGGGCGAAGTCGCGCTGAGCGCCGACATCATCGACTACTATGCGAAGCGTGGCGAGGGTTTCCTGGCGCCGCAAAAACTGGCGCCAAATTCGGGTGAGGCGACGATCGAGAGCAGTCCGATCGGCGTGCTGTTCGGCATCGAGCCGTGGAATTTTCCTTACTATCAACTCGCGCGATTCGTCGCGCCGAATCTGATGGCCGGCAACGTCGTGATGGTGAAGCACGCGCAATCGGTACCGCAATGCGCGCTGGCGTTTGTCGCGCTATTCAAGGAGGCCGGAGCGCCGGACGGCGCCTATACGAATCTGTTCCTTTCGAACGAGCAGGCCGACCGGCTGATCGACGACCCGCGGATTAAGGGCGTAGCGCTGACCGGGAGCGAACGCGCCGGCGCGGTGGTGGCGGCGCAGGCCGGGAAGAACCTGAAGAAATCGACAATGGAACTCGGCGGCAGCGACGCGTTTATCGTTCTGGAAGACGCCGAGCTCGATAAGACGGTGGAGTGGGCGGTTTGGGGCCGCATGAACAACACCGGCCAGTGCTGCGTGGCGGCGAAGAGATTTATCGTGTTGGAGAAGATCGCCGACAGGTTCCTTGCGAAATTTCAAGCGGCGCTAAAGGCGCTCAAACCCGGCGATCCGATGGAAGCATCGACGACGCTTGGCCCGCTGTGCTCAGAGACCGCATTGCTGAATCTTCTCGATCAGGTGAAGCGCTCCGTGGCGGCGGGCGCGCGCATATTAATGGGCGGGGGCAGACTCGATCGCAAGGGCGCGTTTATGCAGCCTTCGGTCCTGACCGACATCCGGAAGGGCACTCCGGCATATGTGGAGGAGTTCTTCGGTCCGGTGGCCTTGTTCTTCCGCGTGGCGAACGAAGAGGAAGCCATCGCTTTGGCAAACGATTCGAAGTACGGTTTGGGCGGTTCGGTTTTTACGGCCGACATCGAACGCGGCAAGCGCGTGGCAAGCCGCATCGAAACCGGGATGGTGTTCGTAAATCATCCGACGTGGACGGCGCCGGAGCTGCCTTTCGGTGGCATCAAGAACTCAGGCTACGGGCGCGAGCTTTCGGGACTTGGCATCCAGGAGTTCGTGAACAAGAAGCTGGTTTGCGTGGTTCCGATCGGCGCTCCCGCATAGAGCGAGAAGTTCCATTGAAAATGAGATTCCGGTTTTAAGATAAGGAGCGATTCATGTCAAATAGTAAGATGCACGCGGCGGTGGTGGAGCAGTTCGGCAAACCTTTGATGCTGCGGGAGTGGGACGTTCCGTCGCCCGGAGCGGGGCAGATTCTGGTTAAGACGGAAGCGTGCGGAGTGTGCCACACCGACCTGCATGCGGCGCATGGGGACTGGCCGCTGAAGCCCACGCTTCCGTTTATTCCGGGGCACGAGGCGATCGGACGGGTAACGGGGGTCGGAGCGGGCGTGAAGATCGTGAAAGAGGGCGACCGCGTCGGGGTGCCGTGGCTTTATTCGGCCTGCGGCCACTGCGAGTACTGCCTGAAGGGCTGGGAGACCGTTTGCCCCGAAGCGCAGTTTGGAGGGTATACGCGGAACGGCGGCTTCGCCGAGTATCTGCTGGCGGATCCGAACTACGTCGCGCACATCCCGCAGGGCTTGTCGCCCGCCGAGGCCGCGCCGCTGATCTGCGCGGGGATCACCACTTACAAGGGGATTAAGGAATCTGGAGCGAAGCCAGGGGAGTGGATCGCGATCTCCGGCGTTGGCGGCCTCGGGCATCTGGCCATCCAATACGCAAAATGCATGGGACTATTTGTCTGCGCGATCGACATCGACGAAGGCAAGCTGGCGCACGCCAAGCGCGTCGGGGCCGATGCGACGGTGAACGCGAAGGCCGGCGATCCGGCGGCGGCGGTTAAAAAGGAGACCGGCGGCGGAGCGCACGGCGTCCTGATTACCGCACCGTCGCTGATCGCGTTTAAGCAGGGAGTGGGAATGACGAGGAAGCATGGAACCTGCGTGCTGGTGGGGTTGCCTCCGGGCGAATTCCCGGTGCCGCTATTCGATGTGGTGGCCGACTGCATTACGATTCGGGGTTCGTTCGTCGGCACGCGCGAGGATATGGCCGAAGCGCTCGCGTTCGCGGCGGCGGGCAAGGTCAAAGCCGACATCGAGCCGCAGCCGCTGGCGTCGATCAACCAGATTTTCGACCGGCTGGAGCACGGCGACGTTGCATCGCGCGTGGTGCTGGAGTTCGCGCAAAGCGACGCGAAGAACATGCGAGGCGGGAACGCCAGGGAGAAAATGGGGGAGTTGACCGGGGCTCCGGTACTGGTCCGATAGGGGGTGTGGCGTGGCGCCGGGCGGTTGCGCTTCGAACAGCGGTGCGGGCGACGGCTATCGTCGCCCGTTATGGCCGAGCGACGGACTTACTCCGGCGCCGGCTGAGCCTTGATCTGAACCGCGTGAGTTTCACGCGGGGAGAGACTTAGCTCCGTGGCCCGCCCGAGATTCGCGCGGACGAAATCGGGATCGCTGCCGAGCCCTTCCGCGAGGTGCGTGAATGCCAGCAGGCGGTAGTTGCCGGGCGGCATGCCGTTGAGCGTGAAGTTGCCGTTCTGATCCGTGGTTGTGGTCAGAAGCTCGCTGGGCGCCACGCTTGCCGGCAGGGGCCACGCGGCGAGGATCACCCTTGCGTCGCCGACCGGTTGATTGTCGCTATCCGAGACCTGCCCGGAGACGGAGGGACCGTCGGCTCCGAGTACGATGCGCAAGTCTCCACTGCCCGCCAGTACGGGTTGGCGGGTTGCGTCGCGGTTGCCCATGGTCGCTTCTTTCACGTAGTAGCCGAGGGGAAGATTGAAGACATCGAGCCAGTATTCGGCCCGCACCGCGGCCGGGAAAACGAAGCTCCCGGAGGAATCCACGCTGGCGGAGGTTGACTCGCCGTATACGCCGATGCTGTCGGTGTGCCAAAGAGCGGCGAAGATTTTCGACGGGAAAGGATCGTCCGCTTTCGCCTCCGCCACCGTTACTTTGCCGGCCACCGATAGCGTGGGCTGGAGATAAATAGGAGGGATCCGCACGGACGAGCCGGACATGAAGAAGTCCTCCGAAGCGTAGAGCACTTGTGCGGCGCTCGATCGTAGAGTGGAAATAAAGGACCAAATCCGGTAGGCGCCGGCCCCGATTCCGCACACTTCGATTTCCTCTCCGGACTTCACGTTGCCGCGGGCGATCGTCGATTGACTATCCGGATAGTTCTCGGAGATCATGACGCCGAGCGTCTCCTTCGTCGCCGCGGAGTTATTGTTGACTACGGAGGACGTTACGCAGGCCGTCCTCGCCTTGAGTAAGACAATATCCAAACCTTCCTGCTTGGAGCCGGCGCGCAACACGATCGGCGTGGCCGACGTCCAGGATTGCGAGCTTGCGTATACGGTGGCTACGTTCGAAACCACGGGCTCGTACTCCACGTCTTCTTTCCCCACCGGACGCCGCCGCTTGCGGATTTCGAGCGGCTTTAGCGTCGCCTGCAAGTAATATCGCCCTGGTGCAAGACGGCCGATGCGGAATTCGCCGAGGTCGTTGGTGAACGCGCTACCGGAGGTGGACCAGAACGGCCGCGCACGCATGTAGCCTTTGGAAACTACCTCGACATGGCCGCCAACTACGGGATTCTTGTCGCCATCCAAAACGCGTCCGGCGACGATCGCCTCCGGTTCCAATGCGAGATCGATGGCCTTAAGATCCTCTCCAGCCGCGATGCGGACGTGTCTCTCCGCCAATGCGTATCCGTCGCCGGGGTTCACGGAGATCCAGTAAGTACCGGGTGGAACCCCGCTGATCCGATATTCGCCATTTGCGCTCGTCTGGGCGTTCGTCGCTTTCCCGCTGCCGGCCGTTTCAACGGTCACGTTCCGAACGGGGAGGTGTGTGATGGCGTCGGTGACCGTGCCGGAGATCGTCGAAGACGGCGGCGTGTTTTGGGAAAGGAGGGCGGCCGCACCGAGGACGGCGACGGCGATTCTCATCGATGTTCCTCCAAAGGATCTTCGAGCTTGAGGTCCAGGTGCGCGCTGCCGCCGGGCTTCAGGGCGACGGCGGCCGTCAGGTCGCGGTGGTCCAGCCAGAAGGCGGGATCGGCTAGCGGTTCGATCGTCGAGCTTGGAACGGCGATGGCACGATAGCGGCCCGGTCCAAGTTGTTCGAAGCGGTAACGCCCGTCAGCATCGGCCACCGCGAGCCGCGCCTTTTGAGGTTCCACGCCGGTAATAAGATCCTCCGGCGCGAGTAAGATCGAGGCGGGCGAATGCGCATCGGCTCGGACGGTTCCTTCCAGGCGGCTGGACTGCTTCGTAAGGATCAACTCCAAGCGGGCGGCGCTGTCAAGATCGATGGTCTGGTTGTCCACGGGCTGGCTTCCGATGCGTAACTCCTGGAAGAAACAGCCGGTCCCGAGGCGGCTTGCGGCGACGCGATACCGGGCGGGTGGGAGCGCGGAAAAATGAAAGCGCCCTTGGCCATCGACAGGTGCGGCTGGGAGCGGACTGAAGGGGACCGGGGTTAGCGGCTCGATGGAAATGGACGCGCCGGAGTAACAGTTTGGATCGCCTTCGCCATGTACGGCGAAGCCCACTTGCCCCTCCATCGCAAAGCCCTTGTTCAATGGAACCTCGATGTCGCTTACATGCGGGGAAACGACATCGAGATGCACGCGGCCGTATAAGGGGTCGCGGCCCAATAGAGGTCCGAAGATCGTGCTGCCCGTGGCGGGGCCGGCAGCGACGAGATTGTAAGATCCTTCCGGTACGTTTTCGAATCGAAATCGGCCATCATCGCCGCTGATGGCGGTTTGCAGCGGCACCAAGTATCCGGCTGCGGAAAACAGCAATAGGGAAATCCGTTGTTGAGAAGCATCCGCAGTCAAGCCGGTAACTCTCCCGCTAATCGGATAACCCGGCGCATCGAAGACAGTAAGATCGACAGAGTCCTTGGTCTCTCCGGCGCGCAGGGCGACCGGCGCTGCCTTGTCAAATCGCGGTGTGCCTGGGAAATACAACGGGACGAGAAGCTTGCCGCCGGCGCCGCTACTCGGAATCGCGACGATCCAATATTTTCCTGGCGCGAGATCAAAGAGACGATAGTTGCCAAGGTCGTCGACGGAGGAGAAAGGACCGCTTGGGTCCGGCCGGGGAATCTGTCCTTCGCCGCGGTACGGCGCCGCGAGAACCCGGGCGGACCTACTGGGCCGGCCGGACGCGTCCAGGATGCGGCCGGTAATCACGCCGCACTTGGTGAGTAGTAAGACGAGCTGCGCGCCGTCCCGCTCCGTTACATCGGGGAACGGTTCGATATAACCGGGCTTAGACGCAGAAAGGACGTAGGCGCCCTTTTCGACATTGGAGAACGCGAATTGGCCTTCGGCATTCGAAGACGCCTCGGCGATGGCTTCACGCTCTCCGGCGGAAACGAGCGCGATGGTGGCGCCGGAAATTGGGGCCCGGGAAACGCTATCGACGACGGTTCCGCGAATGGCGCCCTGGCATAGATTGGCAAACAGTATGCCGAGTATGAATGCCGCCGCGCGCATATCGAGTTTCGCAGTTGCCTACAACATACGCCGCCAGACGGCAGGTGTCAAGTAAGATAAAACTCGAGACAAAACTCTCGCGCTTTGCCTGCAGAGCTAAATTTCTCCCAGCCATTCCGGCGGGGCAATGGATTGCCAGCGGGCGCGGATGGACTCGAATTGGGCGGCGGGGAGCGGGCCGGCGGTGAGCAGGGCGGCGTTTTTGGTCCAGCGTTCGGGGTCGCGTGTGCCGACGATGGCGGTGTGGACGCCGGGGACGGCGAGGGTGAAGCGGAGGGCGGCAGAGACCGCGGCGCCGGGATCGGATTTTAGAAAATCGTAGTCGAGTTTCAGGAGACGATCCCAGTATGTATGGTGATAAGGATCCGCAGGCTTGGCCCCGGTCTTCCACGCCGCATTGGCGATAGGGCGCTTGGCGATGACGCCCATTCCTTTTGCATGAGCCAGGGGAATGGTGTTGGCGATGGACCACTGGTCGGCGATGCTGACGGAGGTTTGGAGCGTATCGAAGGCGCCGCACTCGACGGCGTAGCGGGCGGCGGCGCTGTCGCCGCTATAGCCGATGAAGCGGGTTTTTCCGGCGTCGCGGGCGCGTTGGAGGACTTCGATGACGGCCCCGGCCTTCAGCGTTTCTTCGGGGCAACTGTGGAGTTGGATAAGATCGACGCGGTCCGTGTGGAGGCGCTTGAGGCTGCGGTCGATCGACTGGGCGAGGGTTTGCGGGTCCCAATCGGGAGTGGGGAGGCCGGAGGCGTGGCCGGTTTTTGTGAAGAGGAAAAAATCGGCGCGGCGGGTGGAGACGGCGTTGCCGATCCTCTCTTCGCTGGCTTTATAGCATTCGGCGGTGTCGATTACGTTGAGGCCGGCGTCGAGAGCGGCGTTGAGAAGGCGATCGACTGTCGATTGCGCGGCGTCCTGAAAACCGATCTCGGCGCCGCCGTAGCCGAGGACGGTGACTTCCATGCCGGTCTTACCGAGTGTGCGTTTTTCCATACTCCACTGTCATAGCAGACGCGGCGCGGGAAGGGAAAGAAGCGCCTCTGTTACACTGGTCGATTGGCCGGAAAGCGGCCGGCGAAATCATGAAAATTCACGAGTATCAGGCTAAGGCGATCCTGGCCAAATTCGGCGTTCCCGTGCCCCGAGGCGAGGTTGCCTACACGGTGGAAGAGGCGGAGGCGGCGGCGAAGAAACTGGGCGGGAGCGTGGTGGTGAAGGCGCAGATCCACGCCGGAGGGCGCGGCAAAGGCGGCGGCGGGAAGGTGGCCAAGGACGCGAACCAAGCTGCGGCGCTGGCCAAGCAGATCTTGGGAATGACGCTGGTGACGCACCAAACGGGGCCGGAAGGCAGGCTGGTGCAGCGGCTGTTGATCGAGGAGACGCTGCCGATCGATCGCGAGTTGTATCTAGGGATCGTGCTGGACCGGGGGTTAGGGAAAACCGTTTTCATGGCTTCGCCCGCGGGCGGGATGGACCTCGAGGAAGTGGCGGCGAAGACGCCGAAGCTGATCTTCCGCGAGGCGATGGAGCCGGGGATAGGGTTGATGGGATTTCAAGCGCGGAAGCTGGCGTTCGCGATGGGCGTGCCGGCGGCGAGCGTGGCGGCGGCGGCGGCGGCGATGATGGCGCTGGCAAGGGCCAATGACGCGGTGGACGCGTCGCTGGCCGAGATCAATCCTTTCATCCTGACCAAGGACGGAAAGGTGTTCGCACTGGACGCGAAGATTACGCTGGACGACAACGCGCTGTACCGGCACAAGGATTTATTGGAGCTGCGCGATTTGAACGAGGAGGATCCGCTGGAGGTGGAGGCGTCGCGATTCGGGTTGAACTATATCAAGCTGGATGGGACGATCGCCTGCATGGTGAACGGCGCGGGGCTGGCGATGGCGACGATGGACATCGTGAAGTACGCGGGTGGGAGTCCGGCGAATTTTCTGGATGTGGGCGGCGGCGCCAACGCCGAACAGATCCGCAACGCGTTCCGGATTCTGCTTTCGGACGCGGGCGTGAAAGCGGTATTGATCAACATTTTCGGCGGCATTCTGCGCTGCGACACGCTGGCGACGGGAGTGGTGAGCGCGGCGCGGGAACTGGGAATCCGGATCCCGGTGGTGATCCGGATGGAAGGAACGAACGTGGAGAAGGGACGCGAGATCCTGCAGGCTTCGGGTTTCAATTTCACGGTGGCCGAGGGGATGAGGGACGCGGCGGAAAAAGTGGTGGCGGCGGCGGAAGGGAAGAATTAAGATGAGCGTCCTGGTGGACAAAAACACGCGGCTGATGGTGCAGGGATTCACCGGCAGGGAGGGAACCTTTCACGCGCAAGGCGCGATCGATTACGGCACGAACGTGGTGGGCGGGGTCACGCCGGGCAAGGGCGGGCAAAAACATTTAGACCGCCCGGTGTTCGACACGGTATACGACGCGGCGAAGGCGACGGGGGCGAACGCGACGGTGATTTTCGTACCGCCGCCCTACGCCGCCGACGCGATCATGGAAGCGGTGGACGCGGAACTGGCGCTGGTGGTTTGCATCACCGAGGGGATTCCCGCGGCCGATATGGAGCGCGTTTGGGCTTACATGCACGGGAAGGCGACGCGGCTGGTCGGCCCCAATTGCCCAGGGGTGATTTCGCCGGGTAAGTGCAAGATCGGGATTATGCCGGGGCACATACACCTGGAAGGTCATGTCGGCGTGGTGAGCCGCTCCGGCACGTTGACTTACGAGGCGGTGGGGCAATTGACGAAGCTGGGCATCGGGCAATCGACGTGCATCGGCATCGGCGGCGATCCGATTATCGGGACGAGCTTCACCGACGCGATCCGGATGTTCAACGAAGACCCCGACACGCGGGCGATCGTGATGATTGGCGAGATCGGCGGGAACGCGGAAGAGATGGCGGCGGCATATATTCACGAGCATGTAAAGAAGCCGGTGGTGGGATTCATCGCCGGGCAGCCGGCTCCGCCGGGACGGCGCATGGGCCACGCGGGGGCAATTATCTCCGGAGGGTCGGGCAAGGCTTCGGATAAGATCGCGGCGATGAAGGCCGCCGGGATCACGGTGTGCGAATCGCCAGCCGACATGGGCGCGAACGTGAAGAAAGTTTTATAAGAGGGGAACGAGAAAGAAACGAATGGAACGAACGTTTGGAATGATTAAGCCGGATGCGGTGGCGGCCGGGCATACGGGAGCGATCCTGAGCCTGGCGGAGAAAGCCGGGTTCAAGGTCCGAGGATTGAAAATGGTGCGGTTGGGGAAGGCGCAGGCGGAGGCGTTTTATGCCGTGCATAAGGCCCGGCCGTTTTACGCGGGCCTGGTGACTTTTATGACCGAGGGGCCGGTGGTGACGATGGTGCTGGAGCGCGAGGACGCGGTAAAGCAATGGCGCGAGACGATGGGCGCGACGAATCCGGCGAACGCGGCGGAGGGGACGATTCGCAAGCTATACGCAGAGAGCATCGAGCGCAACGCGGTGCATGGGTCGGATGCGGCGGAGACGGCGGCGGAGGAGATTCCGTTCTTCTTCAGCGCGGCGGAGTTGTTGTAGCGGGAAGGGCGAAGGTGAAGAAGCCGCCGCCGGCGGCGATGGTGACCATCTGCTTGCCACCGGCGATGTAAGTCACGGGATTGGCGGCGATGGCGCCGCCCAGATTGATCCGCCACAGTTCTTTCCCGGTGTCGGAGTCGAGAGCGAAGAAATACGCCTCCATGTCCTCGCGGTCGCGGTTGATCCAGCCGCCGTTGGCTCCGAAGAGCACGTGGCCGGCGGTAGTCAGCACACCGGACCAGGGCTTGGTGTGTACCTTGTACTCCCAGACACGATCGCCGGTCTTCGGATCGAGCGCGCGAATGGCTCCGTAGCCGGGATCGGTGGCCACGTCGATATCGGGGACGCTGCCGACGTAGCGGTTCCCGGCGGTATATTTCGGCTCGCCCTTGAGATACACGCCTTTGTTCTCCCAAACGGTGAGATAGAACAACTTAGTAAGCGGGTTGTAAGAGGGCGAGTACCAGTTGGTAGCGCCCTGCACACCGGGCCAGAGGGTGACGCCTTGTTCGCTGGGCATGGTGTTGGGGAGGCGATCGGGGCGCCCTTTGGAATCGAGGCCTTTGGCCCAGGTTTGAGTGGCGAAGGGCTTGCCGAGGAGGAATTCTCCCGTGACGCGGTCCAGGACGTAGAAGAAACCGCCGCGGTGCGCCCAGTAAATGAGCTTGCGCGGTTTCCCGTTCCAATCGGCGTCGACAAGGACGGGGATTTGCACGGCGTCCCAATCGCAGCCGTCGTGAGGGACGAATTGAAAATGCCACTTGAGAGCGCCGGTGTCGGGATCGAGGGCGATGGCGGAGTCGGTGTAGAGATTGTCGCCGGGGCGGACGTCGGCGTTCCAATCGGGCGACGGGTTGCCGACGCCCCAGATGAGTAAGTTCAATTCGGGATCGTAGGAACCGGTGAGCCAAGTGGGGCCGCCGCCGTGTTTCCAGGCGTCGGCGCCGCCCCAGGTTTCGTGGCCCTTTTCGCCGGGCGCGGGGATGGTGTTGAAGCGCCAGCGGCGCTTGCCGGTTTTGACGTCGTAGGCGTCGAGGAATCCGCGAATGCCGTATTCGCCGCCGGAGATTCCGGTGATGACCATGTCCTTGACGACGAGTGGAGCGCCGGTGATGCTGTAACCGTTCTTGCCTTCGGCGACGGGAATGTCCCAGAGGACGGCCCCGGTTTTTGCGTTCAAGGCGACGAGATGGGCGTCCACTGTGCCTAGGAAGAGGCGGTCGCCGAGGATGGCGACGCCGCGGTTGACCGCGTCGCAACAGACATTGATCTTCGAGGGAAGCGCCCGGCGGTAGTGCCAGAAGGGGCGTCCGGTGGCGGCGTCGAGAGCGAAGACATTGGAGGGCGGCTCGGAGACGTACATGACGCCGTCGACGACCAGCGGCGTGGCTTCGATGCGATGGCTGGTGGGCATTTGGTAGACCCACTCCACTTTCAGATTCGCCACGTTGGCGCGGCGGATCTGGTCGAGCTTGCTGTAGCGCCAGCCATTGTAGTTACCGGAGTAAGTGAGCCAGTTTTGCGGCTCGGAGGCGCTGTGGACGAGGCGCTGGTAGGTGACTTGAGCGTTGAGGGGCGCCGTCGCCAGCGCGGCGAACAGGGTGAGCGTTGGCTTTGTCATTGCGCTGGGCCTGTCGTTTTGAGCGAGGCGAGATAGGCGACCAGGTCGTCCAGATCCGAACGTGCCAGGGTGTCCTTGTAAGAAGGCATAATGGAATCCTTGTCGATGCCGTAGTCCTTGAATTCGCTTCGCGGGATGGAGACAAGTCCGCGCGAGGGATCGAGGATCTGGATGATATAGGTGTCCTGGTTCAGGAGGAAGCCCGACCACGAGGCGCCGTCTTTGGTGACGACCTTCGCCACCCAATATTCGGGGGCGACGGCGGCGTTGGGATCGGTGATGGACTGGCGGAGGTAGTCCGGCGAGCGTTCCGATCCGATGTTTGACAGGTCCGGACCGCGCACGCCGCCCTCGCCGCGCGCAAGGTGGCAGCCGATGCATCCTTTGCCGCGGAACAGTTGTTGGCCATGGCCGGCGTTGCCCGAGACCGGCACGGAAGGAGCGGAGGCGCTAAGCGAGCGCACATAGGCGACGACTTGCCAAAGCTGCGTGCCATCGAAGAAGGCCGAAGGCATGGCGGTGCCGGCGATGCCTTCGCTGATGGTGCGGTAAAGGGCGACATCGGAGCCGCCATGAAAGAAGACGCCGGTTGTCAGGCTTGGGCCGAGTCCGCCTTGGCCACTCCGGCCGTGGCAGGAGGCGCAGTGGGAGCGGAAGATTTTCGCGCCCGCGAGGCGATCGGCATCGGAGGTGCGGGGATTGGCGGTCTGAGCGGAGACGGCTGCGCAGAAGGCGAGAAGGAACGCGGCCTTGGATGCGCGTTGGCGGAAAGGGTCGACCGGGACCATGATCGGACTCAGTGTATCATCGAGAACGGCCCGCGTCGTTCGGCGCCACCGTGCGGAGCCGATTCACTCCTCGCGGAGTAATGCCGCGGGATCGAGCGAGAGAGCGCGTTGCGCTGGAATCCATGCGGCGAGTAGTCCCAGCGACAACATCGCTACGACGACGCCGGTCAGTACCAACGGATCGCGCGGAGTTGCCCGATACACGATGGAAGCGAGCACCCGGCTCGCCAGAATTCCGAGGATCAACCCCGCCGCCGAACCGATCGCGAGCAAGCGGAACGCCCGTCCCAACGCCGCCTGTAATACTTCCTTCCGCCGGGCTCCGAGGGCGACGCGAATTCCCAATTCTTTTCGCCGCATACTGACCGAGTGCGCCGCCATTCCGAAGATACCGGTGATGGACAACATGGCGCCCATCAGGCCCAGAACGCCCAGCGAGATCGTGGCCACACGGGAGGGAAACAGAACGAAGTTCATCGCTTCGTTCCGCGTTTGGACGACGGAAGGGAGTCCCGCATCCAAGTCCCGCAGCTTACTTCTTATCGCAGCGGCCAGTTGCCGCGTATCGGCGTTCGAGCGAACGACCAGCGTCGAATCCCCCGCGAGCGACTGCAGCATGGGGAGAAACATCGCCGGCTGCGGATCTTCGGTGAGGCTCGCATATTTGCCGTCTTCCACCACGCCGGCGACTTGGATAGGCGTTCCATCCGGCATCTTGAAGCGCCGGCCGACCGCGTTTGGCGCCGAACCGAAAAGTTTGCGCGCAAATTCCCGGTTGATCACCGAGAAGCGCGGCGCGTTTTTATCGTCATGCCAAGTGAAGTCGCGTCCCGCCAACAAGGCGGTTCCCGCCGCGTGGAAGTACTCCGGAGAGACGGTGAATGTAATGGCGTCGGCCGCGGCATTCGCCGGTCTCAGGTCGGTGGTTTCGTTGGCAAACACGAGCGTATCTTTCGGCCTCCCATTGGCTAACGGCGGCCAATCGATCAATCCCACGGAAGTTACTCCGGGAATCGGCCGCAGTGCGTCGATCATGCGTTTTTGCATAACGGGCACGGCGTCGCCGCGGTAACCGGCCATGTCGAGGCCGGTTCCCACCAGCAGCGAGTTCCGCGGTTCGAAACCGAAATCGCCGTGCATCGAGCGCGCCATTCCACGGACGGCGACCATGGAGGAAGTTACTAACACGGCGCAGATCGCAATCTGCGCGGTGACCAACAGGTCTCGAAGAGTAATCCGGCGCCCAGCGTTGCCGGCCGATCCCGACTTGACCACGCCATAGTGATTCGTCCGAAGTACTTGCCTGACGGGGACGGCGCCAAAGAGGAGTCCGCTTGCAAGAGCCAACAATAAAGCGATTCCATAGACATGCGCATCGGGGTTCACGGGCAGGTTGATGGGAAATTGAGGGAAAGGCTGCCAGACGCTCAGCCACTCCAAAAGGACAACGCCGCCCCATAGCCCGGCCGCGCCTCCGAGGAGGGAAATCAACAAAGCTTCGGTAAATAGCGTTCGAAGAATTCGGCCGCTGGCCGCACCGAGGGCGAGGCGCAGGGCGACTTCGCGGGAACGGTCGGCGGCGCGCGCGGCGAAGAGGCTGCCGAGGTTGGCGCATGCGGCGAGAAGAATCAGGCCAGTCAGGAGCGTCAAGCCGGTCATGAACGCGCGTGCCGGGCGGCCAAGGTAGTCGCCATAAAGACTGGGACGCGCCAGTACGAAGGTCGTTTGGCCATGTTCTTTGGGATAGGTTTTTTGCAGATACGAGCCGATCGAGTTCAGATCGGCGACGGCCTGCGCCGGCGCGACCCCGGCCTTCAGATGTCCTAGGGTCATAAAGACCCACGGGTTTCCGCGGGCGTGCAGGAAATCCCACCCTTCGATCTGCTCCTCATTCACCATCGGCACAAAAACATCGGGGGAGAAAAATAGCAGAGTCCCGCGGAAGCCGGGCGGCGCGACACCGAGGATGACAAACGGATGTTTGTTCACCTTCACGGTACGTCCCACCACGGCGCGATCGTCCTGAAAATGGGTGTGCCAATAAGCGTAAGTGAGGACGATGTACGGCGCGCTGTTTGGGCCGTGCTCCTCGGAGCCGTGGAAGACCCGGCCAAGATACGGATGAATGCCCAGGACGTCGAAATAGTTCCCGCTCACTTCATAGACCCAAGCGGGGGAAGCATTTTCACCCGCTTCCAGCCCGGCCGACCCGATGTTATAAGCCGCCAGGCCGTCGAAGCTCCGGTTACGATCGCGCAGATCGAGATAGTCGGGATAGGACTGCGCCGGTAGACGATCGCTCCCGCGCTGGATGCCGTAGAGACTCTCGGGCCGAGGCACGTTCAGCGGGCGGAGGATCAGCGCGTTCAAGATTCCGAATACCACCGCGTTGGCGCCGATCGCCAGCGCGAGAGTCGAGACGGCGACGATGGTAAATCCGGGAGACCGGCGCAAGACGCGAAGACCGAAGCGCACGTCGCCGATCAGGGTCTCGAAAAAAGCTCCGCCGATCGCTTCGCGACATTCCTCCTTGAATCGCTGATGGCCGCCGAACTCGATGCGCGCGCGGCGTTCGGCTTCGGCGCGATTCAGCCCGGCGCATTCCAGATCGTTGGCGCGGAACTGGATGTGCGTGCGAAGCTCCTCTTCCATGTCGTCCTCGATCCTGGAACGACGGAAAAACTTGGCGGCGGGGGAACGAAGGTAGGCCAGGAATTTCATATTTCCTCCGGTTGGGCGGCAAGCGCGGACGCGATGGCCGAGACAAGGCGGTTCCATCCATCCGTTTCCTGGCGCAGACGCTTGCGCCCCAGGGCCGTGAGTTCATAGAACTTCGCGCGGCGATTGTTGTCCGATGTGCCCCAGCTTGCCTTGAGAAGGCCCTGACGCACGAGACGAAACAACGCGGGATAGAGCGCTCCCTGCTCGATGAGAAGCGCCTGTGCGGAGATTTGACCGATGCGCAAGAGAACTCCGTAGCCGTGAAGGGGGCCGAGAGAGACCGCTTTCAGAATCAACAGATCGAGAGTTCCCGGAAGAAGTTGAGCGTGGCCGGACATCGACACTCCTAAGCTAATAAGGAGTCTAACGCGACTTTCCTAAGCTGTCAAGGAGAAAACCGGCAGGCCAACCGCGAGACGTGCCGTTAGAGAAGAACTGCCTCTGCCGGGGCGATTTGGATACTAACCGGCGCGGCGCTGGGGAATCAAATACGCGCCCGGAATTTTTCCGTCGAGCGTCGCCAGCACGGCGGTATTCGCGCTGGCAAGCCGAACGAGATGCCCGTCCGTAGTCTGTTTTGAGGTTTTAACCCATGCTGGAAGATGGGAGATGTCATGATCGTCGGGGATAAACGTGATCGCCAACGCACCCGTCTTCTTGAGGCGGAGCAATAGCGTCCGCGCATGGACGATAGCAAGGCCGTAAGCCGGCGCCTGCGAAAGCACTCTCACGAAACCTAGCTCGGTGATGGAACAGGTTGCGAGGGGCGGAAACCGTTGCGCATGCATCCAGGACGCCATGCGATCGTGGAATTCGTGCTGGAGGAAACCCAAGGCGACGAGAGCGTTCACGTCGAGCAGATATTTCATAGAAAGTTCGCCAGAATTTCCTTAACTTCTTTGGCGCTCAATGTGGGCGCATCTTCCCCCGCGCTAAGGACGGGCAACCCGGTAACCGGATCGGCAATAATTCCGGCTTTGCGTGGCCGCTTTTTTCCTGGCGTTAATACAATCCGTCCGGCTTCGATATTCGCATCGAGTGGATCGCCGGCGCGTATGCCAAGCCTGCGGCGAAGCGCTCCGGGAAGGACCACCTGCCCTTTGGTGGAAACCTTGGTCTGCATGGTAAGACAATCTTACCTGGGTCCATGCCATTCCGCAAGATCGAGGCCGGGATGTCGCAATCCCTCGAAGCGGAGGCCGCCAGGTCCGAAGCGGCGGCAAGGGTGAAGCGCCTTCGCGACTCAGCCAAGCGCCGGCCGGAGGGATGGAACGCCACGGCCTTGAGGATCCTGGCGCTTAAGGGATCACCCCGCCGTCGCGCGGTAGGCCGGACAGGTGGCGAAGTGCCGCCATTCCAGATGCGCAAGCCGCCGTTCGCCGGGCATTCGGATGCGCCGTGATGAATTCGACGGTTCTCAGCGGAGGTTTCCGGGAATCGTAATCCACGACCCTGGAGGGGTTCAGGCTTCGTGGCGCCAGGCACCGATCGAAGAGACATTCCGTGAAGGAATTCGGCCGGCCCTGCGCATAAGGTGCTATTGAGAATGGCGCCTTGCCGCCTGCGCGCGGTTGGGCAACGCAAGAAGCCGCTATGGCAGATCCTCCAGCAGTTGGGCGATGTCGCCGGGGCTGATGTAGAAGTGGGCGAGGCGCGGATCCAGCCGCGGCGGGCGGCGGCGATGCCGCGTTCGAGAAGGTGGGCGACGACGACGTTGGTCCAGCCGAATTCGACGGGCTCGATTTCGTCTAGCCGCTCGCGGCGCACATAGAGGATGCCGCAGCCCTCGGGGCCGAGCATCCACTTGTGGCCGTCGGCGGCGAGGGCGTCGATTTTGGCGTCGTCGACGCTCAAGGGGTGGGCGCCGAGGCCCTGAATGGCATCGACGAAGAAGAAGACGCCGAGGCGGCGGCACAGATTGCGAGAAGGCACGCGGCCTTGAGAAGTCCGCGCCGGAGAGCGCCGGCTGGGACCAGGGTCGGACTCGGTGTATCGTCGGGAATCCTCGCCAATTGCGGGGCGTCACCCCTTGGCGGAGTTGGCGAGTCCGAATTCGCGCGCCGGAACCGTGAGGTTTCAATGGACACGGCCGGCACGATGATCTATCCGAGGGAATTTCCCGGCATAGAGCAAGCCGATCCGACGGCCGTGTCGATCGAACCTGCGCGCCAGAATTACGGTCTGTCCGAGGATCGGCAGGAGAGCCTGGGACAGCTCCCCTGCTTCCTCGCAATATGTCGATATTTTCTCGACAAACAGCGCGAGCGGCTATTGGAGGGCGGCCGGCACTACGGTCAGGTAGATCCCGGCCCAGCCTGCCGCGTCGGTGGCCATGCCCACGGTGATGGCGAGCGACTTGCCCCGGAAGCCGTCACGCTCTATACCCATCGCCGTAACCGGCAGGTGCGCTTGCGTGAGAGGGTCGACGGCGGAAGGATCGATGAGAGTTCCGTCCATGGCGGTCTGGGCCACGATTGCGATCCGCGCCTTCGCCGGTCCTTTGCGAAGATAGATTCCGTCCACTGGGTTCACATACGTGCCGTTCACAAGTTCGCCATTTCTGGCCTTGAAAGCGGTGTGGAACTTCCCATCGGTCAGCGACCCGTCGACCATTCCGGACACCGCCACGAAAGAGGCGGAGCGCCAGCGGGCCGGTTCTCCATCCTCAGTCGAGCCGCCGGTGCCGGGAACGAAACCCGAGAAGTTCCAGTAGACGAAGTCATTGAACGTGTTGGGCGCTTTTGCGACCGTGTACGTAATGCGGGTGACCGCGTCGTAAACGAAGATGCCCTGGTGCAGCGGAACCGTCGTCGCGAAGCCGTTCGGGTACTGCTGCCGGCAGTACGCCAAGAGGTCCTTGTTACCATCTGCCGGACACTGCAAAATCAGCGCTTTGGTCTCGGAACCCCAAGCGCCCCAGAAGCCGACGAAACGGCCGTCAAAGGAGAGACCCTCGCCCAACTTGGTGAACACGGCGCCGGTCGTCTCATTGGGTACTGCGCCGCCGATCGTGGCCAGCGCAGTGAGGGGAGAGGTAGCCCCCGTCAGCGGCGCCAGATAAATTCCACCAATGCTCGGATTGTCCTCGTTGTCGAGTCCGGTGAACACGGCCTTGCGGCCGGCCGCGCTGGGCGGGGCGGTGGAACCGAACAGCGTGCCGGTGCCAGGGATAAACATTGTGGTATCGGCAAGCGGAACCACGGGCCCAAAGCCGCCCGTGGGCGCGTTGATCAGGTCGCGGTAGTAGACGCCAGTCCGGCCTACACCTTCCAACGTGTAGTTACCTTTGAACACGATCGTACCGACGTTGGTCACCGCCGGAGCGCCGGGGAAAACGTCAAACGGGATCCCGACGGTACCCGGAACCTCGAAGAACGAGAAATCGGGCACCACGCCTAACTTACTCGCGCCGGTCATCAAGTATCCGAAGGGGTTGGTGTAGATACCGGAAGTCCCGGCACGAGAGTCCGTGCCGTCCGGAAGAGTGTACTCCCACACGGGCTGATGGTTTCCTCGCGAGGCGATCGTCTTCGACCCAATAGCGATGCGCGGGAACGACGGAGCCTCGATGAACGTCGAGGAAAGATTGTTCGGATAGGGCACCAAAGTATTGCGGTCGAAAATCGTGATCAGAGGCGCCCTCGTGGACATATCGCGAGTGAAGACGCCCTGAGCGGGCTCTCCCGTTGTCCCGCCCTGGCTTCTAGCGCGGAACACGACCAATTGGTTGAGATTCAGCGAGGGCTGGTTATAGCTGTTGAACATCCTGGTATCCCCCGGGACGGTCACACCGTTATTCACCACGACCTGCCACTCGAAGTTCCCCGGTAGCGGCGCTTCCAAGTCGGCGCCGCGACCGACATTCAATCCTAGCGTCGATGCCCCAAGCACCATTGCGAGGCCTCGCAGCCAATTCCAATTGCTTTTCATATCATTCCTCCCCTGGGTCCGTGCGGTTATGTCCGGGAGAGGGAGACGGACCCTTACTCCCTTCCCGGACTTCGTCGCCGAGGGCGATTGGATTTGTCACCTTACTCAGTCCCGAGACTCCGCGGTACCTGGCGTCACGGGACGTATCCTCATTCCCGGCGCCGCTGGGCGCCGGTTGCGGCCGTCCTCGAATCGCTACTGCGAAACCGCTAAATACAACTGCTGGGCGATGGGAACGGCGTTCACAATGAAAATCACCGGCGCAAAAGTATTCGCGGGGATACTCGGAACGACCACGTTGAACTGATAGACGCCTACTAAAGTGGGAGCCAAGCCCGCGTACGGAACATCCGCGGCCGTGCCGCCAATCTTGACCTGCAGGCTATCGGTCAACTGAGTCAGGCCTGTCGCCATCTGGCCCGGAGGGGTCACGGGCGAAACTTCACCAAAGCCGATTCCCCACATGGTGATCGTCTCGCCGGGGTGCGCCGCCCGTGTTAGTACTCCGGGGAGCGTACCTGGAGGCAGAACGAACGAGTAATCGGCGAATTGTGCGAACACGTATTGCAGCCCGCCCACGAGGAACGGCGCCGGCGCCAGCAGTCCGGGCTGGATCGCACTCACCGATACGGAATAAGCCTGCGTCGATCCGGCGCTGTTGGTGAGCACCAACGGCTGCGTGCCCGCCGCGACGTTTGGAGCCAACACATTCACTTGCCCGGGGCTTGTGTAGCCGACGAATGCCGGCTGTCCGCCGATGGTGACGCTGACTCCGTTGAGAATTGTGGGCGCCGTGTTTCCGATGAAATCGGCGGCGGACCATCCGCCGGTCACGGCGGCAAGATTCGCTCCATAGATCTCGACCCAGGAACCAGGCGCGATGGATGAGTATCCGCCGAACTCCGAAGCGCCGATGACGCCGTCGGGAAAAATGGACGGCAGTGCGGCGACGCCGGAAGACGACAGTATCAGCGAGAGATTATCGGCCAGGCCATCGTTATTGCTACCATCCGTTCTGGTCATCGTCATCGTGATCCGGACCATGCGCGCGCCGGCCGGTATCTGACCAATCGATATCCTTTGCAGCAAACCGCTCTGACTATAGCGGTCGGCGGCCGAAACCGGTCCTAGCATAACCGTGGAAAGAATCGTTGCGTCCCATTTCTTGAACTCCGCCTTCAGGACCGTATTGTCTCCCTGGCTGGCGAAGCCGCCCAGCCATGCCATCAACTGGTAGCTGACATTGCCGGCGTCGATGAGACTGCCGGCGGCGGAAATGTCGATGTCCTGATAAGCGGACGATAGGGCGTTGTCGATGCCACCCCAGAAGTAGTTGCCGCCCGCCTTTGGCGGAAGCATCGTCGCCCCACTCAGGTCTCCGCCGCTGTCACTGTAAGAATCGGTGCTGAAATAGGCTGTTCTCACCCAGTTCGGCACGTCGCCCGCAATCTGTGTCGATGTTCCCGCCGCGGCCGCCTCGGCTCCGGCGTTGGAGATAATATTGCCACCGAAAATCGTGCCCGGAGCGCCGGGATTGTTCAGCACCAACTGGAGCACGTCCGCATAGCCGTCGTTCGCCGTGCCGCCGGATCGGTTGAATTGCAGCGCGACACTCATCGTGCGTGTTCCCGCCGGCAGATTGCCGATCTGGCGGCGAAAGTAGACTGCCGAAGCGGCTGCTTTATCGGTAGCGGCAACTGGCCCGAGATTAATGACGCCAAGCGTGCTGGCATTGCCGCCGAGAAAGGTAACCGTCAGCGCCGAGCTGCTGTCACCGCGGCCTCCGAGATAACCGGAAAGCGCATATGTGACGTTACCCGTATCGATATTGGACGCGCCGCTTGACACATCGATCGTCTGGTTGAGGGTGGAGGTGGTGTTGTTGAGTCCACCGGCGAAGTAATTGTCCCGGTGATTGGCGGGAACGATGCCGCTCGGTAGTAAGTCGTACCCGGACGAATAAGCGATCACTCGGGGCGAACCCGATTGCGTCCAACCGGGAATCGATGCGGGGACGGTTGTCCCGTCGGTGCCGGGGCCGGTTTCCGCTCCCCCATTGGCGATCAGGTTCCGATCGAAGAACGTTTGCGCCCCAAGAGGGACAAAGCAGAGCGCGCTCACAAAGACAGTAGATAAGCCACATCGTATTAGCATCGTGTGGTCCTTTCCGAGGCACCCTTATTCCGGGCCTCGGTCTTAAACGATTCGCACGTGTTCTACCAAAGCGCCCGTCATCGTTCTGCTAGGCAGATGCGGAGAATGAAGCTCAACCAATCGGGGCGCAGTCGCGAGATCGGGTTCCGCCGGCACCGATTGACGCGGTCTTCTGGCGCTGCCGCCGCCAACTACTGTCCAAATCTTGTGACGGCGTACTAATTTTCGTTCACATTCGGCGTATTGCCCATCTGTGCCCGCCGGGTATGCCCATCCATCCTCGACGGCATCGGCAACTTCCCTCGGCGATCGGGGCAACCACGGCTTTCATTCATCCGGTAAAGCCGCCGTCCCAATGCTGAGCGCAGCCCGCTGTGTTGATTTCTTCGTCTTCGGTTCGTCGATATCGCCGTCGCAAAACCGGCGCCGGACCAAACCGAGCCGGCAATTTCGCCGGGACGCATCCGCTCCCACGTTGCCGGCCGCATCGTCTCGTTCTCTCGCGGCTCCAGGGTTCCGGCGATGGGCCGTCTGGCCCCGGTTACAACGTCCGGCTCGGGCCGCAACTCCGAGCGTTGTCGTCCGGAAGCGCATGCACGAAGGTTCTGCCGTTTAATGGCGCAGCATCGGGCGGCACGGGGAAATCGCAATCGACGACCCGTCACGGGTTCAAGCTTCGGGGTCCAGCGATCCCGCTCGCCGTGTTCGAGTAGCAGACGACGCTTCCGTCCGCGGGCCAAGGGTTCCGTAAGTCTATGGCAGAGCCTCCAGCATTTGGGCGATGTCGCTGGGGCTAATGTAGAAGTGGGGCGAGGCGCGGATCCAGCCGCGGCGGGCGGCGGCCGCGATGCCGCGTTCGAGAAGGTGGGCGACGACGGCCGGGGAATCGAGGCCGGGCTTACGAAAACTTACAATGCCGGAGGAGGATTCAGGGGTGCGGGCGCCGAGGATTTCGTAGCCACGGGCGGCGACGCCTTCGGCGATCTGTGCGGTGAGGGATTGGACGGCCGGGGCGATGGATTCGACGCCGACCTCGAGCAAAAGGTGAATCGAGGCGGAGAGGCCAAAGCAGCCGATGGTGTTCAGGGTGCCGCACTCGTAGCGGCCGGCATCGGGGCGGAGGGCGGTGTTCAGTTCGGAGTAGTCGTTGTAGTTGGCGACGTTGGTCCAGCCGAATTCGACGGGCTCGATTTCGTCTAGCCGCTCGCGGCGCACATAGAGGATGCCGCAGCCCTCGGGGCCGAGCATCCACTTGTGGCCGTCGGCGGCGAGGGCGTCGATTTTGGCGTCGTCGACGCTCAAGGGGTGGGCGCCGAGGCCCTGAATGGCATCGACGAAGAAGAAGACGCCGAGGCGGCGGCAGATCTCACCGATTGCATTCACATTTGCCCGGAAACCACTGATATATTGGACGAAACTGATGGCCAGGAGACGCGCTCCGCGGCACGCCGTTTCGATCCGGTCGAGAGGGTCGGTGGAGTGGAGCCATTCGATTTGCACGCCTTTCGCCGCCAGGCGCTGCCAGGGAAGGTAGTTGGCGGGAAACTCATCCTTGAAAGCGACCACCTTGTCGCCGGAGCGCCAACCGATACCTAGGGCGATGGTGGCGATGCCCTCGGAAGTGTTTTTGACGAGTGCGATTTCGTCGCGATGGGCTCCGAGGAGGGTGGCGGCGCCGGCGCGCAAGCGCTCGTAGGCTTCGAGCCATCCTTCATAGTGAAGCGCGCCGAATTCGGTGGCGTCGTCGGTCAGTCGCTTCATGGCCTCCGACGCCGCCAAACACAGCGGTGCGACGGAGGCATGGTTGAGATAAACCATCCGGCGGGTGACCGGGAATTGGCCGCGGTACTGGAGCCAAAGCGGCTGGGCGGCGGCCGGCGCGTCTTCTAATATGAAACCCATTCTTTTGACTATACGTAAAAACAATGAAGGACTATACTGGAGGCAGTAGCCCGTCCGTGAAGGAGCCATCCATGCGACGCAATTTGTTCGTGAGCATCCGTATCCTGCTTGCATTCGCCATCGCCGTACCCATTTTCGCCGACAGCAAGAAAAACGATCCCGACGAGATTGGAAATCGGGACGTCGGCAAGGGCGTCAATTTCTATTCGCTCGACAAGGAAATCGCGCTGGGCAAGGGTTTGGCGCAGGAAGTGGAAAAGCAGGCCAAGATCATCAACGATCCGGTGATCTCGGAGTATGTGAATCGCGTGGGGCAGAACCTGGTGCGGAACTCCGACGCCAAGGTGCCGTTCACGATCAAGGTGATCGATAGCGAGGACGTGAACGCGTTCGCGCTGCCGGGCGGATTTTTCTTCGTGAATTCGGGGTTGATCCTGAAGGCGGACAACGAGGCGGAGCTGGCCGGAGTGATGGCGCACGAGATCGCGCATGTGGCGGCGCGGCACGGCACGCGGCAGGCCACGCGCGGCGAGATCGCGCAGCTTGGCATGATCCCTCTGATGATGTTCAGCTACGGATGGGCGGGGTATGGCATGTACGAGGCGGCCAGCGTGCTGGTGCCGGTGGCGTTCCTAAAGTTCTCGCGCGGCTTCGAGGCGGAGGCGGACATGCTGGGCTTGCAGTACATGTACAAGGCCGGCTACGATCCGACGGCGTTCGTCGATTTCTTCGAGAAGATCGAGACGCTCGAAAAGAAGAAACCGGGCACGATGTCGAAGGTTTTTTCCACGCACCCGCCGACGGAAGACCGGATCAAGGCCGTGCAGACGGACATCAATACGATGCTGAAGTCGAAGCCGGAGTACGTGCTGACCACTTCCGAGTTCAACGACGTGAAGGACCGGCTGGCGCTGATGCATAACCGGCGGCGGATCGACGACGTGAAGGATCCGAACAAGCCGACGCTGCGGCGGACGCCTGGGTCCGGGCCGATTGACGCGAGCGACGGGACCGGCAGCGGAACCAAGAGCGACGACGACGAACGGCCTACGCTGAAGCGGCGGCCTTCCGACGACGGAACGGCGAACTAGGCCCGGGCATCCTTTGGCGCTCTTCATTTTCGCCCGCTTCGAGCCGAGGGCGGGAAAACAGCGTCAACTGCTCGAGGAGTTGATTCGGATTCTGGAGCCGACGCGTGCGGAGGCCGGTTGCGTCCGAATCCATCTGTACGAATCGATGCGCGATCCGTTGGCCTACTTCATTCACTCCGAATGGAGTGACGACCGGGCGTTCGAGGCACATGCGGAACTGCCTCATATGCGGCGGTTCCTTGGTCTGGCCGATGAACTTCTTACGCACCCGGTCCAGGCGGTGCGGACCAATCAAATCGGTTGAGGCCCCGCGCTATTCGACGAAGCCGATGGAGCGCAGCGTCTTCGCCGGTTCGGTCTCGTCGAAATTGCCGACGTCGGCTTTCTGCCGGCCGTTGACCAGGGCGACGCCGTAGGGGGCGTTGACGAAGTGGAAGACATCGCGGAGACGCTTGACGTCGAGCGAAGTTCCGGCTTTGAGGCCGGTATCGTGGAGGAAGTCGGCGGCAAACTGCGGCTGACGGATGGGGATGGCGACGACGCTGGTGTCCTTCCAGTCGAGTTTGGCCATGCGGCGGGCGGCGGCGTCGCAGTGCATGCATTCGGGATCGTAGAAGAACAGGAAGATATGGCCGGCGGTGAGGGAGCGGGGCGCGCCGTCGACGGTGACCGTATCGGGGGCTTGCAGGCCGGTTTGGCGGGCGGAGTTGACGCCATAGGCGACGCCGGCGAACACGGCGACGGCCCCGAGGATCATCAGCGCGATTTTGAGATCGCGCGCTTTGCGGGACCAGACGCCGGCGACCATGGCCATGAGCAGCATCACGGCGTCGCCCACGAAAAAGCCGGGGCCCACGGCGCGCTTCACCAGCGGAAAGCAACTGCAATCCTTGCCCGCGAGCGCGCTATAGTTGGCGGCGATGTAGGCCATGAAGACCACCAGCAAAAGGCCGATGAGGAGGCTGCCCCAGCGGCGGAAGCGCGGCACCAGGATGAGCACGCCGGCGAAGGTTTCGCCGATGCCGAGGAGCACGGCGAAAGGAAGCGAGAGGGCGGAGGGGACGCGGAATTGTCCGAGCATCTGCGACCAGGTGAAAGGGTCGGTGAGTTTCCAGCTTCCGGAGACGATGAACAGAAGCGCGAGGATGAGCGCCGCGGCGGCGCTGATTCCGGTTTTCCATGCGGGAAATTCAAAAGAAGGGTTGGAGGAGGATTCCATCCCAGGGTAGCTTGCGGAGGATGCCGCACCAGGTTCCATATCCATCCAGTTTAGTCCGAATTGACGCGAGCGGTGCGGGAAGGCGGTTCCGATCTCGCCCTCCCGGCCCCGCCGAAATGCGTAATCTGGTTGAGGAACGAAATGTCCCAAGGGGAATGTTTATGAAAAAAGAACTGACGCCCGCGCTTCCATCCTCGCGCCGCGGTTTTTTGAGCGGCGCCGCGGCGGGGGCGGCCGCGATGCTGGCTGGACCGCAGAGTATGCGCGGCGAGGGCTCCAGCAAACCGCCGAACATCGTATATATTCACTCGCACGACTCGGGGCGGTATCTATCGCCCTACGGCCACGACATTCCGACGCCGAATCTGCAGCGTCTGGCCGGGGAGGGGATGTTGTTCCGCAGAGCGTTCAGCGCCGCGCCGACGTGTTCTCCGAGCCGGGCCTCGCTGCTGACCGGGCATTGTCCACATCAGAATGGAATGCTGGGGCTGGCCCATCGCGGCTTTTCGCTGAACGATTATCGCGAGCACATTCTGTACACGCTTCGCGGCGCCGGGTACCACTCCGTTTTAGCCGGCCTGCAGCACATCGCGGCGAAACCGGAGACGATCGGCTACGACGAGATTCTGCCGCATAGGAGCTTGAGCGCCGTCGATGTGGCTCCGGCGGCGGCGGAGTTTTTGAAGCGGCGGCCGAAAGTCCCGTTCTTCCTCGACGCGGGTTTCCGGGAGACCCATCGCGAATATCCCGCCCCTACGGCGGCCGACGACGCCCGCTTCATCGAGCCTCCGAGAGCGGTGCCGGACCGGCCGGCGACGCGGGCGGACATGGCGGCGTATCACGCCAGCGCGCGGATGATGGACCATGGCGTGGGCGTGATTCTGGAAGCGCTGGAACGGAACGGGCTGGCGGAACACACGCTGGTGATCGGCACCACCGATCACGGCATCGCTTTTCCTCGAATGAAGTGCAGCCTGACGGACAACGGCTGGGGCGTATCGATGATTTTTCGAGGCCCGGGCGGGTTCACCGGAGGCAAGGTCTGCGACGCCATGATTTCGCAGCTCGACGTCTATCCGACGCTGTGCGAGTTGACGGGGTTGAAGGCTCCGTCGTGGCTGGAGGGCAAGTCGTTTCTGCCGGTCGTGCGCGGGGAGGCGCGGGAAATCAATGGCGAGATTTTCGCCGAAGTGAACTATCACGCCGCCTATGAGCCGAAACGGGCGGTGCGGACGCAGCGGTGGAAATACATACGGCGATTTGGCGGAAGGCGGACGGCGGTGCTGCCCAACTGCGACGATAGCCCGAGCAAGAGCGTGTGGCTGGAGTATGGATGGAAGAACCGGATCGTAACCGAGGAGCAGTTGTACGACCTGGTGTTCGATCCGGCGGAAGAGAACAACCTCGCCGCGGCAGAGGAGATGACGCCGGTGCTGGCCGGGATGCGGCAGCGGCTGGAGAAGTGGATGCGGGCCACCAACGATCCGCTGCTGCGCGGTCCGGTAGCCGCGCCGCATGGAGCGCAGGTGAACGATCCGGACGGAATCTCGCCGAACGAGCCTACCATCCGGGTTCCATAGCCGGGGGCGGCGCTGCGGATTAATTCCGTCCGGCCGCGAAAGCGGCGGTATCGGCGGCGACCGCAGTGTCGATCGGGACCGGCGGCGGCGCGGCGATGGGCTGGAATTTCACCGACACGAGTTTCGAAACGCCCGGCTCCTGCATCGTGACGCCGTAGAGGGACTGCGCGGCTTCCATGGTGCGCTTGGCGTGGGTGATGACGACGAACTGCGTCTGGTCCGACATCTCCTTCAGCAGGCGCGTGAGGCGCTCGATGTTGGCTTCGTCGAGCGGCGCGTCCACCTCGTCGAGGATGCAGAACGGGCTCGGCTGATAGCGGAAGATGGCCATCAGCAATGCCATGGCGGTGAGCGATTTCTCACCGCCGGAGAGCAGCAGAACGTTCTGCAGTTTCTTGCCGGGAGGCGAAGCGACGATGTCGATGCCGCTCTCGGCGATATTGGTCTCGTCGGTGAGGCGCATCTCGGCCGCGCCGCCGCCAAACAGCGTTTTGAACATCTCGCGGAAGTTGGCGTTGATCGCCTCGTAGGCTTCCGAGAAGCGCTTGCGGGTCTCGACGTCGATCTCGCGGATGGCCTTTTCGGTGTCGCGAATGGAGTCCAGCAGATCCTGGCGCTGGGCGTTCAGGAAGTCGTACCGCTGCTGGGCTTCCTGGAACTCTTCGAGCGCCTGGGTGTTCACCGGGCCGAGGGCTTCGATCCGGTTGCGCAGGTCCTGGTATTTCGATTCGGCCTCGTCGAGGGCGGCGTCGTCGAGCACGGTCTCCTCGCCCGAAGCGAGCTCTTCGAGCGGGGCGTTCAGCTCCTTGCGGCTGGTTTCATCGAGAAACTTCAGTTCCGATTGGAGGCGGACGAGCGACACTTCGATGTGGCCGCGGTTGTCCTGCGCGGCCTGCGCGTCGAGGCGCAATTGCTTAAGGGTATCGTCGAGGGCGGCCAACTTCTCGCGCGATTGGGTTTCCTCGGCGGCGAGGCGGGCCGCATCGGCGGCGAGCGTTTCGATGGAAGCGGCGAGGGCGGCGGCGCGGACGTCGAGGTCGAGATTGTCGGCCAGCAGGCGGGCGCGCTCCACTCCGAGCCGCTCCATTTCCGAAGCCAGTTCCTGGCGGCGCGCGGCGAGTTCGCGCAGTTGATGCTCACGGCGGCCTTGTTCGGCGCGGGCCGAATGGCGGCGCTCCTCAAGGCCGGCCATTTCCGCGCGCAGGGCCGAGTGCTCCTCGCCTAGGCGCGTTGCCTCCGATTGCAGTTGGTCCAGTTCCGCGCGGGCTTCGAGCAGCGCCTGTTCCTGTTGCTGCCGCGCGGCGTCCTTTTCTTCGACCGCGCGCAGGCCTTGTTCCCGCTGCAAGCGCGAGCGTTCGGCTTCCTTGCCCAACCGGTCCAGCTCCAAACGCGACACCGAGAGGCGCTGCTGCGCGCGGGAAAGCTCCTCGGCGAGTTTGCGCGATTCGTGCCCGAGGGCGAGCGCTTCCTTTTCCTGGGTCTGCTGCGCGGCGCGGGCCGCGTCAAGCCGCTCAGTAAGCGCGGCGATCTCGCCTTCAAGCGCCTCCAGTGCCTGGGTGGCGTCGGCGACGCGCCGGACTTTTTCAGCGGCTTCCTGGGTCAACTCTCGCAACTCGCGCTTCAATTGCAGAGGACCGCTGCCGGTCTTTTTTCCGCCACTGACGGCGTGCCCGTGATAGCTGACCCCGTTGGGGAGAAGGAAATAGCAATCGGGGAATTCGACGGCTAGGCCTTGCGCGGCGGTGGGGTCTTCCAGGAGGAAGCAATTGCCGAGGCGCGGGAGCAGTCCGGCGGGAATCTGCGCGAGGCCGTTGGAGAATCGGATGTGATCGCCAAGGCGACCGGCGACGCCGGGACGAGCGACGATTTCGGCAGATTGCGACGGGGAGGAGACCGAGGCCTGCGCTTCGGGGTGAACCAGGAAAGTGGCGCGGCCGTCGAGGTCGCCACGCATCAATTCAATCCCTTTACCCGCTTCGTTCCAATCGCTTACGATGACATACTCAAGTTCCTCATGAAGAAACTCTTCCACCGCTCGTTCGTAGGTGGAATCGACGTCCAGGAAGTCGGCGAGGACGCCCGCGGGACGGAATCCGTCCACTTTGCCCCGGTCAATGGCGGTAAACAATCGCTTGACACTATCGGTTGTATACGTCCGGTGGGAAAGGACTTCTTCAAGCGACGTCTTCCGGGCGTTGGTTTGCGAGGACTCGGCGCGGAGAGCGTCCAGGCGCTTCCGCGTTTCACCGGCTTCGGACTTACGCGTGGACAGGCGCTCCTCGATCAAGCGCTTCTCGTCAGCCACGGAAGTCAGCTCCAGTTGCCGGGCGGCGATCTGTGTAGAAAGCTCGGCTTTGCGCTGGTTAACGCGGTCCATTTCGGCGGCGGCGCCGGTTTCCTCCTGGCGGGAGCGGAGCGTGTCCCGGTCGATGGCGACCAGATATTCGTCCAGCTTGGCGAGTTGATTCCGGAGATTGGACGCTTCGCCGAGCAGACGCAGCACTTGTTGGCGGCCGGTTTCGAGGACGCGCCCGCGCTCCTGAACCGATTGCAGAATACGGTCGCGCTCGGAGCCTTTGGCTGCCAGGCGGTCGCGGCCGGATTCGGCGTCGCGTTCGAGGCCGCGACGCTTTCAAGGAACGCCGCCAATTCCGTCCGCTGGCGATCGAGGCGCTCCTCGACTTGAGCGGTTTCGGTTTCATCCTGAGCGAGGCGTGCGTCGATGGTTCCCACCTGCTTGGCCTGATGATCCAGGCGTCCGCGGGTGCGCTCATCTTCGATGCGCAGCTCGGCCAGGCGAGCGCGCGCCTCGGTCAATTCTTTTTCGATGGCATAGCACTGGGAGCGCAGGCTGGCGTTGTCGCGCTCCTTCTCCGCCACTTGCCCGTTGAGAGAATGGAGGAGCGCCTGCGCCTGGTTCAGATCGAGCGCGGTCTTCGCCGCCTCGCGCTCCAGCACGCGGAACTTGCCGGTGAGGGCGCGGCGGAGGTGATGCACCATCTCCGTTTTGAGTTCGTCGTAGCGCTTGGCCTTGGACGCCTGGCGCTTGAGCGAGTTCACCTGACGGCCGACTTCTTCCAGGATGTCGAAGACGCGGTTCAGATTTTGCTTGGCGCCTTCGAGCTTGGCCTCCGAAAGCCGTTTTTTCGTCTTGAAGCGCGTGATGCCGGCGGCTTCTTCCACCACCGCGCGGCGATCCTGCGGGCGATTGCTGAGGATCTGTCCAATGCGCCCCTGCTCGATGATGGCGTAGCTTTCCGGGCCGAGGCCAGTGCCGAGAAAAAGATCCTGGATGTCGCGCAAGCGGGCGGCGCGGCCGTTGATGAGATATTCGCTCTCGCCGTCGCGGAACAGCCTGCGGGTGACGGTAACTTCCTTGGGCCCGTGGCCGTTGGCGGGTACGTGCGGCAGATGTCCGTTGCCGTTGGTTTCGACGGGCGCCTCGCCGTCGGCGGTCACGCCGGGCAGTGGGGAGGAACCGTGGACATCCAGCAGCGTCATCGTGACGCTGGCCATGCCGAGGGGTTTTCGCTCGCGGGTGCCGGCGAAGATGACATCTTCCATCCGCGCCCCGCGCAAGCTCTTGGCCGACTGCTCGCCCAGCACCCAACTCATGGCGTCGCTGAGGTTCGACTTGCCGCAGCCGTTCGGTCCCACGACAGCCGCGATGCCCGCTCCGTGGAACCGCATCTCGGTTTTGTCAAAGAACGATTTGAATCCGTGTATTTCGACGCGCTTCAGTTTTAGCAAAACAACAACTCCCCTTATTGTAGGCGTTGTCTCGGGGGATGCCATGATCGTAAGCGAACTGGAGACAAAAGTAAAGCGGGTCGACCACTAAATTTAGACGGCCTTTTAGAATCACCACTACAGCTTGGGGTAAGCGAGAAGACAGCTTTCGGGATTAGCCGATCAAAAACCGATGGTACACTACAGATGAATTCGCCGATGGGGCAGCCGCCGACCATTTCGTGGCCCGAGGGGAAGCGCTTTGCTTTCACGGTTTTCGACGATCCGGATTCGCAGCCGTTGGAGGTAAGCCGGCTGGTCTATTCGTTTTTGGAGGATCTCGGTTTCCGCACCACGAAGGCGGTGTGGCCGCTGGGCGACTTTGCCGAGCCGAATTCGCCGGGTGAAACTTGCGCCAATCCGGAATTTCTTCGCCACGCGCGGGAACTTCAGGAACTCGGATTCGAGATCGGCTTTCACAATGCCACGCGGCATTCGGTGGAGCGCGAACAAACGATTCGCGGTCTGGACCGGTTCCGCGAATATTTCGGGAGCGACCCGGCGTCGATGGCCAACCATTACAATGCCGAGGCGATTTACTGGGGACCGGCGCGGTTGACCGGGTCGCGGCGCGCGATCTATGAACTGGTGACGCGCGGGACGACATCGGGAAAGCATTTCGGCGAGGTGCAAGGGCATTCGGCGTTTTGGGGCGACGTATGCCGCGCGCGGATTCGATATTGCCGCAATTTTGTGTTTCGCGACATCGATACCCTGCGGGCGTGCCCATGGATGCCGTACGCGGACCCGCTGCGGCCGTTTGTGAACGAGTGGTACGCCGCGTCGGAGGGCGCCAATCGCGCGAGCTTTGTCGAATGCATCGGGGAGGCGAGTCAGGACCGGCTGGAGGAGCGCGGCGGGGCGTGCATTATGTACACGCATTTCGGACATGGATATGCGGAAAACGGAGCGCTTCACCCGAGGTTCCGCGAATTGATGACGCGGCTGAGCCGCAAGGGAGGATGGTTCGTTCCGGTGACGGCGCTGCTGGATTATTTGAGGGAGCGGCACGGGCCGGTGACGTTGACCAATGCGCAGCGGCGGAGTTTGGAAACGAAGTGGCTGCTCGAAAAGATTTTCCACGGGACGTCTTAGAACCTCTCGCGCGCCATGGCCATCGACATCAGGGAATTTTCGGCGGAGGACGTGGAAGCGGCGCGGGCGTTTAACCAGCGGCTGCTCGCGGCGAAGGCGGCCACGGATTTTCTGTTGCCCGAGGACGCGCCGGTCGTAGAAGATGCACGGATGCGGCACTACATAATCCGCGACGGGGAATTCGCGCGCGGCGGATTCCTGCGCCTGGATCAGCGCGGCTGGTTAAACGGCGTCGAGTGCCGGGCGGTAAATTATCAGAGTCCTCTTTCGGAGGGCATCGCCGACAAGCGGTTTGGGATGGTGGCGCTGCTCATGCTGCGGCACATGGAACAGCAGGGCGATTGCCAGTTCATGGTGGGCATGGGCGGCGACGACAAGCCACTGCCGAAATTGTTGAAGACGGCAGGCTGGCTGGTGCGGCCGGCGCCGTTCCTATACCGCATTCACGGGGCGCGGCAATTTCTCAGCGAGTTGCGGATGCTGCATCGAACGCCTGCGCGGTCGCTGTTGGCGAAGGCCGCGGCGTGGACGGGCGTTGGCGCGGCGGGCGTGATGTTTTTACAGCGGCGGGGTTGGACGGCGGCGGCGCGGGACGGCTTCACCATTGAGAGGGTGTCCGAATGGGGCGACTGGGCCGATCCGATTTGGGAGCGCTTCCGCACATGTTGTTCATTCGCGGTGTGCCGGGATCGGCGCGCGCTGGAAGCCATGTACGACCTGCGGCGCGACCCGCGGTTGATTGTGTTGCTGGTGCGCAAGAATAGCCAGCCGATGGGCTGGACGGCGAATTATTCGACGGCGATGAGAGATAGCGTCTATTTCGGAAACATGCACGTTGGAGCGATTCTCGACGGCGCGGCCGCGCCGGAGGCCATGCGAGCGTCGGCAGAACTGACGGACCGATTCCTCGCCTTGCTCGGCGCAAACCTCGTGATCACCAATCAGACGCATCAGGCGTGGGTGGAGGCGTATCGCCAGTGCGGATTCCTCGCGGGCCCCTCCAACTATGTCGTCGCGGTGTCAAAGAAGTTGGTCAAAGCGGCCGCTGCGGCGCCGGGCGGTGCGGACCGGATGCACATCACGCGCGGCGACGGGGACGGGCGGATTCATCTGTAGCGCCGTTGCCGCCGTCGAATCGGGTATGGGACGCTGAATAAGTGATGGAGACGGGAGAGCTCCGGGCGGAAATCGACAGGTTCATCGCGGCGGGCGACGCGCAGCGCGCCTCCGT
>VFSW01001526.1_pt1 | contig 35322 bp, 43 predicted proteins | sample 5358111 | NCBI WGS metagenome assembly VFSW01 (sample SAMN11554181, study PRJNA540505) | mine drainage metagenome | isolation source: sediment from site ElyBrook_90M | place: USA: Ely Copper Mine, Vershire, VT | collected 2017 | reverse complement strand
CCGCTGCAGTACTGGTCCATGGAGTACTTCTGGGTGCACATGATCCAGCACGTCACCGTCATGCTCGCTGCGCCCGCGCTCTACGTCGCCGGTGCGCCAGCGATTCCGCTCGCGTTCGCGCTCCCGGTCGCCACTCGACGACGACTCCTTCGGTGGGTCTTCCTCCGACCAGGACGACCCGCGCTTCGGCGAATCGGCGCGGTCATCTTCTCGCCACTCTTCGCGATCGTTGCCTTCAACGCCGTCATGATCGTCTGGATGGTGCCCAGCGTCTTCAATCCCGTCATGGGCGATCCGAGACTCCACGTCGGATTGATGCTCTCGAGTTTCTTCGTCTCCGGAGTGTTGTTCTGGGCCCAATTCATTCCCTCGCGTCCCTGGCGACCGACACTCACACCGTTCGCGCGCGTCGGGGTCCTGCTCTTCACGAACCTCGTGATGACGATCATCGCCATGTCACTGAGCTTCTTCGCCTCGGGCGCCTTCTACGACATCGGGAACTCGATGCTCCACATGAGCAACATGTCGTCGATGACACCGACAACTCTCAATCCCTTCGCGGATCAACAGATCGGCGCCGCGATCCTCTGGGTGTGCGGTGACTTCTGGTGCTATCCCGCGCTCGTGATGGCGCTACGGCTCGTGACGAAGAACGACGCGAACTCGAGTGCCATGGACGAAGTACTTCGAGGGCGACGAACGATGACCGCTGACGAGTACCGCGCCCTGGCGCGCGACGACACCGCGACTTAGGGACTCGACGAGCAGTCAGTCGTCGGCGATCGTGACCGGTCGGGCGCGTTCGATCGTCGGAATCAGATAGCCAAAGAACGCCACCGCGATACCGACGAACATCAACCCCATGCCCAACAGTCGAAGGGAGTGGCTGGCGCAGAGCGCGCCGCCGATCGCGCCGATGATCACGCCGCAGAGTCCGCTCACCGCGGCGATTCGGTCAATCCGATGTTCCCGGGTTCGCAGCACGTGAAAGGTCAACCCGACGGCCGCGATCCCCAGCAACAGTCCGAGAAGCGAGTGCACGAGATACGTCGCCTCCCCTCGATGCGAGAGCCAACCATTCGCGCGATTGAACGGAACGTCGACGAGTCCGATCAAGCCACTGACAAACTCGAGGGCGACGGCGATGACCATGACGTTCCAGAGACGATGAGGCACGCGCGTCGTCGACGAGGACTGCTCGACGGCTCGTGGTCGAGGAGAGGACGGGGTCGGCGTCCGTCGTTGCTTCGTCGGGGCACCGAAGACCAGCGAGTTATACGTGATCAGCCCAACGGCGAGATGCATCACGATCAAATAGGTGACTGCGCGGGTTGGCTCGTGTTTGGTGAACAGCCAGACGTCCGGTAACCACAGAACCAGCATCGTGACGACCGCGATACGAAAGAACGTCGAACGGGCAGCAGCGAGATTGCGCGCGACAAAGAACCACACGGCGCCCGCGCACAACACACCGAGGGCGGTGAGCGTGCCGTAGTCCCAGAAGCGAAAGTGTGCGTAGTGCTGGAGCGAGGGGTCAAAGGTCGTCGCCAGGTGCACGAGCGCATAATTCACCGCCACCGAGGCAGCGAGCGCCAACGCGGTGACCAGGGTCACACGTGGGCCTGACGGATCGGCTCGTGTCACCGTGGACCGCAGGGAATCACTCATCCTCTGGCGCGGCGCCGTCATCAGGTCGTGGCGCCGACTCGATGCCTTCCTCGCGACGGGTCTCCTCAAGTCTGTGCACCTCTTCTTGCCAGGCGTGGAGCATCCCTTCATACTCGGGAGCGAGCGCCGGCTTCTCGCGCTTGGGACGAAGCGTGAAACCGGGGTGGAGTATTTTCCACCACATGTAGATCCCGAAGGCGGCGAGTAGGGGCCACTCAAAGACGTAGGCCCAACTGAGCTCGTTCCCACCTTCGGCTCGATCGAGCTCGAACCAGAATGCCGCGACACACAACGCGAGACCCACCGCCAAGGTGAGGTGCGTCTTCATCGCCGCGGCGCCGACGAGGGGGGACTTCTCCATCGTGTGCTCTACGGGCACCTCGTCGGCGTCGTTCACCTTGCCAATGTAGTGGCCGATCTCGTGACGCCCAGGTCGAGCAGACACTCGCGACGCGACCTTGCGAGGCACGAAGACCATCTCGCTATGGTAATAATGACGTCGAGTGAGGGGCAGCGAGATGACGAGCGGTGATCACGGGGCCCCTCGGGATCCGAATGAACTAGACGAGGCGCAGCGCGCCGCCATCTTCGCCGCAGCCAACGCACCGCGAGACCGCCATGGAGCCGTAATGAACCGGCGCGTCACCGTGCCGCGCAAGTTCATCGTCTGGGCTGTCGTCGCAGTCCTGGTACTTGGGCTTGGCGGCGGGGTGCTCCAGCATTTCTTTCAGACCTACGGGAAGGCGTCGAACGCCACGACGACGACCATCGTGCTCAAGGGCACACCGACCACGGACCCCAACCTGTCGTCGTTGATCTCCCTGCAGGTCTTCATGGGGCTGAAGGACATCGGAGAGGCGACGGCACCGACCTTCACGCTGCGCACGCAGCGCGGACGCACCTGGCGCCTCGCATCACACAAGGGACAAGTGGTCGTCCTCGCGTTCTACAACTCAACCTGCAACGACATCTGTCCAGTGCTCGGTAAGGAGATCGCGCTCGCCTCCCATGAGGTTGGCGCTCAGGGGGCGAGCGTGCGATTCGTCATCGTGAACACCGACCCTCGGGCGACCACGATCACGTCGATGAGCAAGGCGCTTACCGTACCGGGGCTGCGCGGCGACCAGTCGGTGACGTTGCTCTCGGGCACCGTCGACGCCCTCAGTCGCGTATGGTCGGACTACGGCATACGCGTCATCGTCGGAGCCCGGGCCAGTGAGATCACCCACAACAACGCGCTGTACTTCATTGGACCGAATGGGAACCTCGTCTCCTACAGCGAGCCATTTGGCACGCAGAGTACGAACGGTCATTACTCGCTCGACTTGCCAACCTTGCGCACCTATGCCCGAGCGATCGCCGAGACCGCCGATAGTCTTGTCCGGTGACTGACGACCTCTCCGACTTCGAACAGGTCCCCTTCGACCCGGCTACGATGCCAACGTCCTCGCTGGGCATCACCAAGGCCGTCTGGTACCGACGTCCCTGGGTACTCGCGTCGTTGTCGCTGCTGTTGATCGTGGCGATCTCCGTCGTGATCGACCTGCCGCATCCCATCACGAAAGCCGAGGACCAGGCGTCGCAGAATGCGTCGATCAAACAGATCAACGTGGACCTCGCCCCCTGCGCGTTCGCCGTGAAGGAGTCCTTCAGCTTCTACAACATGCAGGTCGAAGGAAAGTTGACGTCGTCCGATTTGGCGCAGGTTCCGGTGCTGCTCACGGGCGACGAGACCGCGTGTTCCTTCGCGAGTGAACCGGTCTACGACCTCACCAACAACATCCAGGTGGACGACACCAAGGCGGGCCGACACATTGACACGATGCTCAGCGTCGTCGAGCAATGGATCACGGACTACGCCCTCGCCTCGATCCGCGACATCCAGTATCTCTTCAATCATCCCGACAGCGCGCAGACCATTCGCCATCTCGCCAGGCAGGAGCAACAACTCGCGCTCGATCGAAGCAAGGCACTGAGTGATGAGTCGTTGGCCGTCCACGCGCTCGGACGACCTCTCTACGCGCTCAAGATACCTTCACTGACGCACCTGACGGGTACGTAGCCGCGACGCCGTTCAGGGCCCTCGCACGTTCGACGAGATATCGTGGACTATGCAGCAATCGGACTCGAACGAGATCCATCACACCATCGACACCAACTCGGTGATCCGCTGGCTCATCATCGCGATCGAATACGCCATCGTGGCGAGTCTCATGCTCGTGGCCGCGATTGTCCTGGTCAGGTCCCTTATTGACTTCCTCGATCACTGGAACGAGTTCCCCAAATCGGTCGTCTCGGTCATCGACGGCATCCTCGTCGTGATCATCCTGCTCGACATCGCGCACACGGTCTTCGGGCATCTGCGCGCATCTGTTTTCCCCGTTCGACCATTCCTCATCATCGGCATCCTCGCGGGAGTGCGAGATATCCTCAGCTCGTCCGCGCACCTCGCGCTCAGTGGCACACTGTCGTCGACCGACTTTCGCGACACGATGATCTCACTCGGCGTGGGTGTCGGTGTCGTCGTCATACTGCTCCTCGGGCTGCTGATCCTTCGCTTCGCGTCAGTTCCGGGCGAAGAAGAGCCGAGTTAGCGAACGAGGCGCCCCCCTGGCCGCGCCGTCGCCGATGTGATTAGGGATTGGTCCCAAAAAAACCGCGCGACTGGTCGCGTCGAACGAGGTGATAGAGCTCTTCGTCGGGGTCCTCTTCGGCCTGCAGCCAGCGGTTGAGGTTCGCGAAGATCACGGGCAGGAACGCGCACGCCGTCAAGAACCACATCAATGCGGTCGTGACCTGCTGGTCCACGGCAAGGGAGAAGATTCGATTCGACACATGACGAAATCCCGTATACCAGGTGTTCTGCGCCATGGCCATAAGGTAGGCGATCACCCAGACGGTCCACATCGCGACCGCGGCGGTGCCAATCCGATAGGGACGCGCGGTCGTCGGTCCAAACGGAGGTGACTCCACCAACTCCAACCAGAAGAAGACGCCGCCCACCACGAGCGTGATCGACTCCACGATTGAGAGCCATGGATGGCGGATCAACGTGTCCACGACCGGTGCGCATCGCCACAGGATCGTTTGGGCGACGAAGACCAGCAGCAGCGCAACGGCGCGATGATAACCCTTGCGTTGCGAACGGGCCCGCACCCATCGGTCCAGTGGCCGCGGGTTGGTCGCGGCGATGGCGAAGCCATCGTTGTCGACGAGAGGCGCGTCGAGCGACACTAGGTCGAACCAGCGCCAAGGGCTACCGAGGACGAGCAGGGCGGGAATCGCGACCGCGAAGAGGACGAACTGTGTGGACTGGACGAATTCGTAGTCTCCGGTCAGGGAGAGAACGGGAGGCGTCAAGATGATCACCCAGAGCGCGAGGGCACTACAAGCGAGGAGGTCGTGGAAGAGAACGCGCGGGGGCGACGGCCGGCGAGGCGGCGCGGTGGTCACTCCGAACGGTGACGCTGGAAGAATCCCCAGATGACGACGACGAACAGCGTGCCCAAGAGAATCACCATCGTCTCGACCTGTGGGCCGATGAAACTGTCTACGCCTGTCATCATGACCACCTCAACTCTCGAACTTCAACTCGAACACTGTCGAACACCTTACGGCTCCCACGTCTCGTCACTACAGCAGGTAGAACATCGCGAACAGCAACGTACTGGAGAGCGCGATGAATCCCAAGAAGTAGGTCATGGACGCGACGTTCGCACGGAACGACTGCGCGGACGGGTGCATCGACACCTGGGGCGACACGCCGTTGAGCTCCTTCTTCAAACGCAGGGACCGCGCGACTGTCGTCTCGAGCCAATAGGCGACGATCAAGATGGTGATGATGTTCATCACCGCGTAGCCAATGAACGTCGAGGCGTAGCCACTCGCACCGGGGTAGAACGGTACCGCGGTGAACTCCCAGATCTGCAGGAACAGTGCGAGCACCGCGGCGCTGAGGCCCACCCACACCGCGGTCTGCCAATCTGACACGTTGTCCTTGCGCAACCTCGACTGTCCGAAGATCGCCATCAGGGACGCGAGGAGCGTCAGTGTGTAAATGGTCCATCCGTAGGCCGTGGGTGCCGTCACGTGGTCCGGTCGCCACAGCAGTCCGTTGTTGCTCGAACGCAGGTAGAAATAGCTGAACGCGAGCGACGCGAGCAGGAACGTGTACATGCCGATGAAGAGCCGGCCCCCGCTCCATATCGCGCCGATGTGGGCCCGAAGTTCGAACTCGCGCTCTTCGGGCGAGTCACTCATCTTGGGTGAGGCTTTGATCATGTCACTCATGTCGTTACTCTCTACTCGCTATTGATCCGGGTCAGTACTGGATGCGACGGAGCTACCTGCCGGCACTTTCGAACCCGCACCGAAGTCGGCGAGTTCTGGTGCACCAACCTCGCTGTAGTGATAGGGGTCGGTCATGATGACCGGGATCCGCTCGAAGTTGTAGGGCGGGATCGGCGTCGCGGTCTGCCATTCGAGACCCAGTGAGTCCCAAGGGTTGGAAGGTGACTTCTCCGGCGCAATGAACTGGGACCACATGAGGTTCGCCACGAAGATCAGGAACGACGCGCCGAGACAGAAGGCCGCGATGGACGAGAAGTCATTCAAGGTCTGTAGGTCACGGGCGTACGTGAAGACGCGTCGCGGCTGGCCCAGGAGTCCAATGATGAACATGGGGAAGAATGTCAAGTTGAAGAAGACGAACATGGTCCAAAAGTGCCAAAGTCCGAGCTTCTTGTTCATGGTGCGGCCAGTCATCTTGGGAAGCCAGAAGTACAGACCCGCGAAGAACGCGAAGATCAGTCCACCCATGATCGTGTAGTGGAAGTGCGAGAGCACGAAGAATCCACCGTGCACCGTGACGTTCACCGGCACGTCGGACAGGAACACACCCGAAATGCCACCGATGAGGAAGTTGAAATAGACCGCCATGCAGAACAGCATCGGGACTTCATATCTGATCTTCGCCTTATACAACGTGCCCATTCCGACCAAGAAGATAAAACCGGTGGGGATCGAGATGAGTTCGGTCGTGAGCATGAACAGCGGACGCATGTCTGGGTTGATGCCGCTCTGGAAGAGGTGGTGCTGCCAGACGAAGAATGACAATAGGGCGACGCCGATCATTCCCGCGGCCGCGATTCGATACGCGAAAAGTGGCTTGCGAGTAAAGACCGGGATGATCTCGCCAACGATGCCAAAGCCCGGCAGCGCCATGATGTACACCTCGGGGTGACCAAAGAACCAGAACAGGTTTTCCCAAAGGTAGGAACTGCCGCCGTGTTCGGTCACGTAGAACGCGGTCTGCGCGGTCTTGTCGAGGATGCCAAAGAGTCCGGCCGCCAACAACACCGGCGACGCGAGCGTCAACAGTGCCGCCGTGGCGATGATCGACCACACAAACACCGGTACTCGGCTCCAGGTCATCCCGGGCGCTCGGTAGTTGATGATGGTCGCCGCCAGGTTGAAACCTGCGGCCATCATGCCGACGCTGATCACAGCGAAGCCGAAGAGATAGGAAATCATGCCGGGGCCCGCTTGGGTCTGCAACGGGGCGTAGCCCGTCCAGCCCGTCGGGAAGCCGCCGAAGAACAAGGCAGAAAAGATCACGATGTAGCCCGCAACAAACGTCCACAGACTGAACGCCTCGATGCGAGGGTACGCCATGCGTCGAGCACCAATCATGAGTGGTACGAAGTAGTTACCCAACGGACCAACGACGACCGAGGACGCCATCATCATCATGATGGTGCCGTGCTCAGAGACGATCTTGATGTAGGTGTCCGCGCTGAACACATGGACCGTCGGGCTCAGGAGCTCCGTTCGAATGGCCATCGCCAAGAGTCCACCGGTGAAGAGGAACAAGAGGACACCGACGACGTATTGGATGCCGACGATCTTGTGGTCGAGGTTGTAGCGGAAGTATCTCGACCAACCAACGTGTTCGACCTCTGGCTTGGCCTCTCGCCCCGCCATCTTGAGCAGCGGATAGTTCAAGGCGCCGATGCCGAGCAACCATCCGATCACCATGAACAGGAGCGCCAGGAGCACCGCGATCGAGTTCTGGCCGCTATTGGCGATGTAGGGGTAGTTACTCGAAATCAGGTTGCCGAGCCAATGGCCCAAGATGTAGCCGAGGAACCCGCCCAGGATGGCGGTGCCGAGGTGCTGGCTCAGCCACCCGTTACCCGTAGTCCTCGGCGCATGCTCCGCTCCCGGTGGTGCTTCAATGATGTCTGCCGATCCTGCTGCGGTGGTCGTCATCGCACGATCTCCGTTTCTTCGCTCGAGAACTTCAACTGTGACTGTGAGAAGTAGCGGGTCATGACGGTTGCTTCGATCCGTAGATCTCGACGGGACTGTACGGTGTCACGCCTCCGTCGGGGTAGTAACCACCCGCGGCGCCGTTGGCGTCAGGCACGTAGGTCCAGGCGAACGGCGGCAGGTTCTTCGTGTTGGCAGCGTTCGCAGTCTCTGTCTTGTTCGCCCACGCCATGAACTGCGACTCCGAGACCACCTTGCCAGAGTTGAACATCGCGCCGTGCCAGATCCCGCACAACTCACTGCATCGAACTTCGAAGCTGCCGAGTTGCTCGGTCTTGGTGAACGCCACGTTGTTCTCCTGCGGATTCGCGTCAGCCTTAACTTCGAGCTGGTATGCCCAGAAGCTGTGAATGACGTCAAGTGAGGTCACGTTGAACGCAATCTCCGTATCGTTAGGCAATACCAGGTACGGCGACTCGAAACCACCGAACTGCGGGTAACGATACGTGAACTTCCACTGTTGGGCGATCACCTGGACTGTCAGTACTTGATCGCTGTTGGGCGACCACGTGCCGGTGCCAGCCAGTGCCGCCGTCTCAGCCTTAACCGCGCCGGCCGGTTGCAGGATGGGATTGGGGCCTTCTCCGCCACCCGATCCGTTGCCGACGTAGAGCTCGATCGTCCCGTACACCGCGAGGAAGAGGACGACGACGGACGTGATCACAATCCATGAGAACTCGGCGCGCTTGTTGCCCGCCGCTGACGGCCCACCGACTGATTCGGGCATGTCCTTGCGCTTCGCGTTCCATCGGAGGGCCGCGAATCCGAGCCACTCCCACACGCCGACGAGCACGGGAAGTGCAATGACGAACAGGACGTTGAAGTCGAGCTGGTTGGATTTCGCCGTGGACGTCATGCGACCCGGTGGCACGTGGGGTCCTACCAGGAACCAATACAGGAGGTCGAGGACCACCGACGCGATGATCCAAATCGTGACGATCCGACGAAAGTCGTTGTCGTGATTGGCGTTTGAACTCTCTGGTGCCATGGTTAGCTCACCACTTCCAGTATTCCGCCCATGTAGTTCTGTGTCGACATCGGGCCCCCATTTCCAAATAGATAGCCGAGGCCGCACGGCACGAAGCACTGCCAGTTGTAGCTACCGGGACCTGGTGTCTTGAAGCTGAACGTTTCGACGTTGTGCGGTGAATTGAAGTGACACGGTGCGCTCCCACACGGTGTACCGGTCACACCGACGAGGGGAACGCTGATGTTCAGCGTCGGGATAGCGAAGGTGTGTCCAACCCCGCCGCCGGTGTTCGAGTTGTAACTCGAGAAACTCTTGCCGTTCAACGTGGCGGTGTCGCCAGTGGTGCCGAGCACCTGGCCCCACTCTTGATTACGAAGAGGACTGCCACTGTCGTACTGGTAGACCGTCATGTCGACCACGGTGTGCGCGGGAAGTTCCCACGTGGTCATGTGTTCCCATTTGCCCGTCTTGGGATCCTTCACGAGGTATGAGACCCACGACGGGTGGGCACCGAAACCAATGGATCCGACCGTTTGAACCGTTAAATGCACTGGTTGTCCCGCAGCTTGTGTGTCCGTGAAATTGACGACGCCGCCGGGTACTCCTGGAGTCAGAAGCGACGCCACGGCCCACACGACGAGACCCACGACAACCAGGAAGAGCGCAACAACAGACGTCAGTCTCCCCCCCTTTGACATAACTCAACTCCTTGTGACAGTGCGTCCCGAGTGGGACTCCGCCACAAGATTATCCACCGTGATCGCTTTTTGAAAGGTTCGAGGGCTCCAAAAATATGTGAATTCTTGGGGAGCGCGTCACATCCACTTACTCACCAGTAACCAGATCCTCGTCCCATGAGCGCTGAGCTACTGCGAGTTGCCGGGCATCATCGCGGACGGTGACGCGAGCCTTCACGGAATCGCCGTAGACGCTCCAGAGCCGCAGATTCAGTGAATTCCCACGTCAGCGAGCAGGATGCGCAACTCCGAAACCGCCGACGCCGAACCCGAATTGCTGGCGATTGGGTCATCGGGAATGATCCACTTCAGGACGTGATGGGCATTGATGATGAACATGAAGTCCGAGTGGATGCTCATCTTGTCGGTTTTGGCCATCGTCACGCTAATGCCGAACTTCCCCCAGACGCTGCGTACGGCGGGAAGCTTTCCCGTGACGAAGTAGAAATCCTTTACGTTCGAGAGGTCATATTTGACAATGAAGTGATGGAGGTCGCTTATCTGCTCGTGGTAGGGATCGGCGGCGACCGCCACGATGTCGAGTTTTGTGTTCGCCAGCAGTGACGCTCGAACGTCCTTCAACTGCGCGCCGAGCAATGGGCAGTCGGTCCAACAGCGTGGATCGAGGAATGTCAGGAGCGTGACGTAGCCCCGATGTTCGCCGAGCGTGTAGGTCTTGCCAAACTGATCGGTGAGTGTGAACCCTGGCGCGGGCGTCGACGCGGCCGATGCCGCTCCGTTCTGCGCCTGATACAGCGTCGTCTCCGCGCCAGCGAACGACGACCCCGCCATCAACGCCGCGGCGTAGACGATCATCGCGGTCGCGAAGGTGGCGACTACGGCGCCAGTACTCGACGTCATCTCGCGGGGCAGGCGGCGTGCGCGCGTGGGTGCATCGCGAAGCGAGGGTGATGCGCACCACGCGAGCACGGCCAAGGGCAGCAGGGAGTTGAAATCGGTCGACAGTCCTCCGAAGAGCGAAGTGTCCTCCGAGGTCAGCCAGAAGAATAAGCAGCCGGCGACGAGCGTCCACACGGGCCAGCGCCACCCTTTCGTCGTGGCGAACCAGAGGCCCCCGGCACAGGTGCTGAGCCACAGGACCACGATGATGTTGAATCCGCCGCCCATCGTTCCCGCGATACGTCCGACTTCGCGCGAGAGCCACGCCAGCGCGTGGGGCTGGGCGATCTTGGTCATAAACGAGGTCATCTGCGTCAACGCGTTGGTGTTCCCACCGTGCCAGAACTCATTAGATGGGAGTAGTTGCAGTACCGCGCCAACGACGACGATCACCGCGATCACTCGAAGCGTGATCAATGAGAACCAACGGTGGAACAGTTCCGGCTTCACGAACAGCCAGATGCCAGCAATCACATAGAAGACCGTCGCTCCGGGCCACCCGAAGAGGAACGAGGCACCGGTGACGAATATCCCTCCGGCGCCGTTGCCGATCAACCACACCAACGCCGCCCAGCCCGCCGAGACGAGGCCAACGATGCGACCGGTCAATCCGTTCGACGCCAGCAGCACGAGACCAATACCGACTTGAAGCCACGCCACACCGACGGCGAGGTTGATGGGGTGGCTGTTCCACAACAAGACGCCGTGACTCATAAGTGCGTGGAGCCACGCGGGCGTATTGGCTTCCAGAGGTCGCACGACGTTGTTCGCGAGTCCGAGCGGCATCGAGACTTGAAACTGCAGGATGCCGTCGACGAGCCAGATCAACCCAAAACTCCATCGAAGATACGTTCTGGCCCGCGGCTCGTTCACCCCTTCTGGTGAGAGATTGAACCGAAGGATCCTGCGAGTCAGCGCAAGCACCAACATGAACGCCATCGCAATGATCGTGAGACGTAAAAGACTGGTGACGAAGAGGGCGTGTCGAAAGAGCGCCACGACGAGGGCGTTGCTCAAGTTGAGGGTGTTGGGATTCATTCCCGGCACGAGTCGCTCCCAGTTGAGTAGGTTGCTACCACGTTAGGGCGGTCGATCGCCGTAGAAAACTCGCGCCGGAGCCTCGATGTCACATAGAGATATGGCGATGCTGAACCGTCTTGCGCTACCCACCCGTCGCATGGTGGTGTAGCTACCACTCACAACTTTCGGGTATCGACCTTGCGCCGCGAAGACGAATTGACGAAACTGCCGGAAGGAAGACGGCGAAGAACTCTGAATGCCAGCCGTGACGAATCACGATCATCGCCGGGCAACTAGGCAATGAGGTCGGGAGATCCGTGTAGGCGCTTACCGTTTCAGATCGACATTGCACAATCGATGGAGCACGTACCTTTCGCTCGCCCTCTTCATCGCGATCCTCGGCTCTTGGCTTCTCACGCCGTCAAGTCGTCGTCGCGGTGACGGTCCAATCCACCACTCCCGAGGGGTTGGGCTCTCGTCGCCGTTACCCTGGGGATTCTCGTCGCTCGCACGCTAGGGAACCTGTTCACCAACTCGATTCACGCTGTAGCGCGCATCGTCGTCCCGACGGCGACGTTGGTGATCATCGCCGCACTCGCCCTGGTGCTCGCTCGCATCATCGCCGACGTTCCCGCTCGACTTGCGGCCCGGACCTCATCGGCCATTCTCTTGCGCCGAGTGAACGACGAGATCGCCAGATCCGCAAACCGCTGAGCCTGCACGCTGGGAGCGCCTGAGGCTGGACGAGACATCAGCGAGGCAATTTACGCCGTGGCCCGCGTCGCGTGCGAGCTGATCTCGTCGACCAGCCGATCCCAGTAGAAGCGGCTCAGGTCGTGGCCCATTCCCTCGAGAACCACGAGTCGGGCACCGGGGATGCTCTGCGCCGTCCGCACGCCTCCGCTCACGTCGATGAGATTGTCCACGTCACCGTGCATCACCAACGTGGGAACCCTCACGTTACGAAGTTCGCTCGTCCGGCTTCCCGACGCCACGGCCGCGCAGAGTTGTCGAGCGACGCCGGCGAGGTTGAAGCATCGGTCGTACGCGTCACCGGTTTGTTTCGCGACCCGTTCAGGATCGAAGTGCTCTCGGCTGCCGATGACGCGCTCCAGGTCGAGTCGCCGCTGAATGATCGATGCCCGATCGACATCGCTCGGACCGAGGATGATCGAGAGCGCTTCGGGTGATGCCTGACCGACGTCCGGGTCGCCGGTGCTCGACATGTTTGAGGTCATCGACAGAAGGCGATCGGGGTGGTCGATGGCCAACCGTTGCGCCATCATTCCGCCGATCGACCATCCCGCGACGTGCGCTCGATCGATGTGGAGTTCGTCGAGCACCGCGAGTGCGTCTTCCGCCATGTCAGCGAGTCGATAGGCCACTTTCGGCTCGACGCCATCCTTCACCGCTTCGAGGACAGAGAAAAGGTCTGGAAGATAGAGATTGAACTTGGTCGACAGTCCCACGTCACGATTGTCAAAGCGGATGACGTAGAAACCGCGCGCCACGAACATCTCGCAGAATTCGACATCGAAATTGATGCACTGGCTCCCAAGGCCATTGATCAGCAAGAGCGCGGGGTCGGCGGGGTCGCCGAACGTCTCGAAGTAGATCTCGACCGATCGATTCTTGGCAATGGCCACGCTGGTCCTCCGAAGAACTCGTCGACGACACTCCGAGTGTACGGGCAGCCCTCCTGCGTCGTCAGGTCAATCGTCGCTGGGTGACGGTGAACAGTCGTCGCGAACACGTGGGAGCGGCGAGAGCGTGGACGCGCAATCGACGGTCTTGCCGCGATGAGTCAATGACCGCGATCGGCGATCTCCGCGAGGCGGGTCTGAAGCAGTTTGGCGACCAGTGCACTCGACAGGGGCGAGGACTCCGTGAAGTGAAGTGCGCTCTTCGTCCTTGGGTGTCCCTCGAGTGAGTCATCGAGTGTCGAGAGGACCGAACCGCTGAAGGGTAGATAGCTCATGTGGCTCGAGAAGTTCGCGAACCCGCCCACTACGTGTCCGTCGATCCGAAACGCGGGGACCTTGTAGGAGATGCACTCCTTCGCCTCGGGAACTGCTTTGCGAATCGTCGCGCGTAGTGCCTGAAGGATCACACGGCGTGATTCGGGTACTCGCGCCAAGTATTCGTCAATCTCTGTCGATGACATCGTGACCCTTACGATCTAGTTCGACGACAAGAGTATGTCGTCGATCTGGCCGATCGCCTGCTCGGTGCCTTCCTTCATCCCCATCGCGATCATCCTCTCCATCTGCTCGAGATCGGTGAAGTTGGCGACCGACGTCATCCGGGTGCCTCCGTCGACCGCCTCGAAGCTGACGCTGCTCGGCATCGGATCGAGGCCCGGCACCGGTTCACCGTCGTCCCCGGCCAAGCCGTTGTCGAACTCGATTCGGTGTGGCTTGTCGATCGATCGAAAACGCCACCAACCGTGCGGCTGTTCGCCGTTCGGTCCGGTCATGTGGTAGCGGCACTGTCCATCGACGACGAATTCGTGACGTACGAACGTTGCGGGGAACGTCGGCGGCCCCCACCAGCGCTCGAGCTTGCGAGGGTCCTCCCAGACCCCCCACACTTGTTCAGGCGTCGCGTCAAACTGCGACACCACGACAAGTGTCAGGGCCACTGGGTCCTTGACGGAACTGATCACGGTCATTTCTTCCTTCTTTCCTCGCCGAGTAGTTCGGCAATTCGCTGGTCACGTTGAATCCAGATCTGCTCGTAAACGTCGAGGAGCGCCGAGGCGCTGCGCAACGTGGGCATATTGCCGGAGACAATTTGCTCCCTACCCCTTCGTTGCTTGGTCACTAACGATGCCCGCTCGAGGACGCCCACGTGCTTCTGAACGGCGGCGAAACTCATGTCGTAGTCGTCAGCCAACGTTGAGACGGACAGGCCGGTGACCAAGACGCGCTCGAAGATGTCGCGACGAGTGCGATCGGCCAGAGCTCGAAATATCCGATCGACGTTTTCGTCAGTCAGTTCATCTACAACCATATGGTTGTATGTTAGCCGGTCACGTTGCCGCGCACAAGTCGTTGCGACCACCCGCGCCAGGACGCCCGCCTCGTCGAGGTCCGGTGACATCGTCCATGTACTGTGTGGCGAATTCGCGTTCGGAGACTGAAAGGATCACCGATGGCCCTTACCCTTCGGATCACGGGAGTCGCCCTCGACTGTGACGACGTGGATGAACTCATCAACTTCTACGCCCGGATCTCCGGAGCGCCGGTCTTCTACCAGACCGAGGAGTTCGCGTGCCTGAACATGACGACGTATTGGCTCACTACTCAAAGGGTCGCGTCGTACGTCGCGCCGACGTGGCCCGAGTCAACAACACCAAAGCAGATCCACTTTGAGATATCGGCCGTCGATCTCGACGGGGCCGAGTCGTTCGTGCTCGAATGTGGCGCCCGAAGGGCCCAACACCAGACAAGTGCCGGGGGCTCATTGCGCGTCTACCTCGATCCAGCCGGTCACTCTATTTGCCTCACGACGAACGTTCCCGACCCCGCAACGTCGTAAGGATCGATACGTCGCATCCCACGCCGGTGAGTACTCCGGCCAAGTTCGTCGAGCTTGCAATCCCTCTATCCAGTTGACCCGTAGTACCTGGGAACGACAAGGAGATCAACATGTCAGAAGCGTCATCGCGCCGCCAGTCACCGCGTTGGAAGAGGGCCGGGCGAATCGTGGCCCTCACGTGCAGCGCAAGCGTGCTCGCGTCCTCGGCATTGCTGCCAAGCGCCTTTGCGGCAGGCTCACTCAAGGTGTCGACCGCATCGACCAAGAAGCTCGGTACCTACCTGGTGAGTGGCAAGACGCTCTACACGCTGAACAAGCCCAGTTGTACCGGTAAATGCCTAAAGTACTGGCCCGCCCTCCTGCTCCCGAAGGGTGTGACGAAGGCCAGCGCCGGTGCAGGTGTCAACGCCTCGATGCTGGGCACCAAGAAGGTGACCGGCGGACTGCAAGTCACCTACGGCGGGAAACCGCTCTACTGGTTCTCCCTGGACAAGGGCCCAGGGAAAGTGACGGGCAACAATCTGAAGGACCAGTGGGGCGTATGGTCGATCGTCGTGACCGTAAAGCCCAAGACCGGTAGCAAGGGCACGACCACCACGACCGCACCCAGCGGCGGTGGCGTCTCGTTCTAGCGGATCGTTCCCGGGGGGTTCTCATGACGCTCACGCGCGAGCCGCGTTTCGAGATCAGCGCGTCGACAGCTCGTGCCCGACGACCGGTCGCGCCCCGGCGATGGCTGGTCGCGCACGTCTACCTCCCGACCGTGATGATCACCTTGGCGGGCGCCGTGCTGATCGCCATTGGCTGGATCAGCAAATGGGGCGGCGCCGACTTCGCGAGCACACTCACGAGTCTTCGCATCGTCGCCATCGGACCCGTGTCACTTATCGTCGTCGGACTCTTCATGATCGCCGAACGCGTGTGGCCGGCCCAGCGAGGTCGACCACTCTTCGCCCGTGGAAACCGCCAGGATCTCTTGTACACGGTCCTCAATGCAACCTTGACACTGCCGTTCGTCGCGGCGCTGTCGCTCTCGTTCGCCGCGGTCGTGCGAGCGCGCGCGCCGTGGCTCACCTTTCCGCGGTTCACCCTGCTGCCCCACTACCTGGTGATCGCCATCATCTTCATCGCCATGGACGGCTGTAACTGGGCGGCGCACTTGGCTAATCACCGCGTCCGAGCGCTGTGGCGCTTTCATGAACTACATCACTCGCAAGAGGACATGAGCGTGCTCACCGTGTTCCGCACTCACCCCTTCGTCCATTTCGTCTACCTCGTCGCACTCATCCCCGGCATCGTGCTCATCGCCAACGGAGGGATCTCTACCGGGCTCTTGATTGCCTACGCGGGAGCCGTCGGACTCGCCCACTCCAACATCCGCCTTGGATTCGGGCCGTTGGATCGTGTGTTCGTAAGTCCAAACTTCCATCGAATCCACCACCGGCTCGAGGGTCGACAAGACGTGAACCTCGGCTTCGCGCTCTCGATCTGGGACCACATCTTCAAGACAGCCGTGACTCCGACGAAGTCGACGGTGGACATAGAGACCGGCCTACCCGGACGTCCCCTGATCGTCGAACACGGTACGCGTCGACCGCATCACGTGAAGGTATTCGCGGCACAACTCGTTGCCCCGTTTCGACCATTGCCACGAGACCACATGATCAATCGATTCGACAAGCGCGAACCGGCAACGGATCCAGCGTGATGCCGGGCAGTGGTCGCCTCAGTCGTTGGATGAAGCTCGCCGACACGCCCAGCGTTCGTCAAGGGGGACTCGACGTCGCCCTGTTGATCGTGCGACTGGCGCTCGCGTGGATCTTCGTCTACTACGGTGCCGGAAAGCTCTTCGGCTGGTTCCACGGCGGTGGACTCAACGCGACGGCAACGTTCTTCGCCACGACCGCACATCTCCATCCGGGGAAACTCTTCGCCATCTTGAGCGGCGCTACCGAATTCGCAGGGGGAATCGCCCTCGCCGTCGGTCTCTTCGGTCGTCTCGCCGCGTTGGGGTTGTTCTTTGACATGGTCATCGCGATGATCACCGTCACCTTCAGCAATGGCCTCGTCGGTAACAGTTCGGGCGTGGGCTACGGACTCAACGTCGCGCTCGCCGCGCTGTGTGCCGTCGTCGTCATCCTCGGCACGGGCAAGTTCTCCGCCAGCCAATTGCACACCCGAATGACCAGCTAGCGACGCTTGCCACGGGCGACGTCGGGTGTGCCGAGCGTGCTTCGAACTGACTTCGAGAGTCCGGCCACGACCTGATCGTACGAATGGATGAGCATCTCGCGGACCTCCTCGTCAGGGATCGACCCGTCGAGCAACACCGTGTTCCACATCCGCTTGTTCAAGTGGTAGCCCGGTATGACGGCGTCGTAACGCGCGCGTAGTTCAAGTGCGTGCCCGGGTTCGCATTTGAGCGATATCGCCTCCGGCACGGCACCGGGCGAGAGTATCGCGAAGATCTTTCCCCCTACCTTCATGACGTCCACCTCGGGGCCGAACGGCTGCTCCTCCACTGCGCCGGGCATCTGCGACGCCAGCTCCGAGAGTTCTTCGAGCTCCATCGTCACGGCGTCCGACCGCACCAGTGCACGGCCCACGGTGACGTCACTCTGAATCGTTGGCTTCGTACAGGTCGTGCGAGACCAGGGTCGCGGGAAACTCACCGGGGTGCGCCTCGCGCCATTTGACCATGACGTCGCTCTTGCCGATCGATTCGTTCAGCGCCCCGTTGTCGGCGAGACCCTTGAAGGTCTGGATGACGACGACCTTTCCCACGTCCTTTCCGGCCACACCGGAGAGGATGTCAACTTGGGAGACACCGGCCTCTAAGAACGCCACGCGCAAACTCTGGATCAGTTCGAGGAACTCGTCGAACTTTCCCGGGTTCGGATCCCAGATTGAAATCTCGTACGCCTTCGCCATTCGCATCGACCTCCCTATGATCGCTCAGGTTGCACCACTTTGCGCGAATCTACACGTAGGGCGTCACGCGCGTCGGGGCTTCTGGGATGAGTGCCACCGGTTGTTCGTGGCTTGACGGTGATGTCGTTTTTCCGCTAGTCATCAGGGATAGCCCACGATAGGTTGAACCCGTGATCGAGGACTTTGAGCGCTGTTACGTCGCGGTGCAGTCTCGAGACCCCAGGTTTGATGGTTGGTTCTATACCGCGGTGACCTCCACGCGCATCTACTGTCGCCCGAGCTGCCCGGCCCAGACGCCGATGCGAAAGAACGTGCGCTTCTATCGTTCCGCGGCGGCAGCTCAGTTGGCCGGCTTTCGAGCGTGCAAACGATGTCGGCCCGACGCCTCTCCCGGGTCGCCGGAGTGGAATTCACGAGCGGACGTCGCGTCACGGGCCATGCGACTCATCGCTGACGGGCTGGTCGACCGAGAGGGGGTCACGGGACTCGCGGCCCAACTCGGCTACAGCGTGCGTCAACTCGAACGCACCCTCCAAAACGAGATTGGCGCGGGACCGATCGCAATCGCGCGGGCGCAGCGCGCCCAGACGGCGCGGATACTGATCGAGACCACGGCGTTGCCAATGACCGATGTCGCCTTCGCCGCCGGATTCTCCAGTGTTCGACAGTTCAACGACACCGTGCAGTCGGTGTACGCGACGTCACCCACGGCGCTTCGTTCGAGGGTGCGAGGACTGGCACGAGAACGCGAGACATCGACAGCGATCGACCTGCGCCTCGCGTTTCGCCAACCCTTGTGCCCCGACAACCTTTTTGGACACCTCGCGGCGACCGCCGTGCCTGGCGTCGAAGAGGTGATTGACCACACCTATCGACGAACGCTTCGACTGGCCCACGGTGCGGGCATCGTCGAGCTCACCCCGACGCCCGACTACATCAAATGTCGAGCCATCCTCAGCGATATGCGAGACCTGACCGCGACCATCGCACGCAGTCGCTGGCTCCTCGACCTCGACGCCGATCCAGTCGCCATCGACCGCCATCTGAATATGGACGACGCGCTCGCGCCACTGGTCGCGAAGTCGCCCGGTCGGCGCGTCCCGCGCTGCGTCGACGGTGCCGAGATGGCGCTGCGCGCCATCCTTGGACAACACATCTCCACCGCCGCCGCGCGCACGCACGTCGGGCGCCTCGCTCGTCACTACGGCGACCCAGTGCACGATGCCACCGGCGGACTCGATCGACTCTTCCCGCTCTCTGACGCACTCCACGGAGCCGACCTCGCGATGCCCGCGGCACGGCGCACGACGTTTCGCGCCATGCTCAGCGCACTCGCGAGCGGCCGACTCGTGCTCGGACCGGGAAGCGACCGCGACCAAGCGCTCGACGTTCTCACTTCGCTGCCCGGCGTCGGACCATGGACGAAGCAGTTGATCGCCATGCGTGCGTTGGGTGATCCTGACGCATTTCCCGAGACCGACTTGGGCGTTCGACGGGCGGCCGAGCACCTCGGACTTCGCGCGACGCCGGCGCAGCTCATCGTGCGATCGCAGCCGTGGCGACCCTGGCGGTCGTACGCGGTGCAGTATCTCTGGTCCGTTGACGACCATTGCATCAACGATTGGCCCCCGAAGCCACCACGACCACTGAACTCAATCAGGGAGACCTCATCATGACCACGACCATCACCACGACGATCGCGAGCCCGATCGGACCGCTACTGCTCAGCGCGTGCGACGGAGCGCTCACCGGTCTTCAGATGCTCAATCAACGACACTTTCGTCAAGTCCCGGGCAACGCCCGACACGACGACGAGTGGTTCGCCGACATCGCGGCCCAGCTGGACGCGTACTTCAGCGGCGACCTTCGAACGTTCGACGTGACGCTCAAGCTCGAGGGCACTGACTTTCAACGACGAGTCTGGGCACAACTCCAGGAGATCCCCTACGGTGAGACGATTTCGTACGGTGAACTCGCGGCCCGGATCGGCAACGAACGGGCCAGTCGGGCGGTAGGTCTCGCGAACGGTCGCAATCCCGTCTCCATCATCGTCCCGTGCCACCGGGTGATCGGCGCCGACGGGTCACTCACGGGATACGGAGGAGGGCTCGAGCGCAAGACGTGGCTCCTGGCGCACGAGCGCGACGCGACGCGTGGCGCCCTCGGGACGAAGCCTGCGCGGGAATCGCGCCGCTGATTGTTGCTACGTTTTCGTTCGTGGCGACACGAATCGCGTACGTCGAGGAACGCTTGGAGAAGCTTCGGCTACTCGACGTCTCGTCCAAGCCGATGTTCGGTGCGTACGGCCTGTACCACAAGGGCAAGGACGTCGCGGCCGTGTGCGACGACACGCTCTACCTCAAGGTGACCGACCCAGGTTCGCGGGTCGCGGGCGGGATCGCGACCGACTCGCCCTATCCCCGGGGCGAAGCCAGCGTTTCGGATCTCGACGGCGAAATTGGACGATCAGAAGTTTCTGCTTCAACTCATCGAGGTGACGAGCGACGCGCTGGCGACACTGAGATCGGACCTCGTGAGTAGCGATCACCGCGCTGCGTCGACGCGTCTCGTCCTCGAACCACTCACCCTCGCGCAGTGCACGGTATTCTTGCTCGGCGTTCGCGACGGGCAGCCGTGGGCGAGCGACTTCCCCACGGACGGCGATCTGCGCCAGGCTCATCTCGTGACGGCAAATCACGCGCGCGCGGTGAGCGAACACAACCCGTGGGGCCCGTACACGCTGGTCGAGCAACGCACGGGCCTCGCCATCGGTGGCGTGGGTTTCAAAGGAGTTCCCGACGCCGCGGGCGAAGTGGAGATCGGCTACGGCATTTGCCGATCACGACAGAATCAAGGTTTGATGACTGAGGCGCTTCGACAGCTCTGTGAACTGGCACGCGTCAAAGGAGCCCGCGTGCTCACTGCCGAGACGGACCCCTCGAATCGCGCCAGCCAACGAGTCCTCGAGAAGAACGGCTTCATTAGGGCGACCGAGCAGCGCGGGTCGATCTGGTGGCGTAGGGAATTGACGTCGCCAAATGACTTGACAAGGTAGTGAGTACCTACTTACAATGACGGTATGATGGTTTCTACCCGACAGACAGCAGCGGAACGCCGAGTGAGCGTCCTGTCGGCGGCGATCACCGAGTTCGCTAAATCTGGCTACGCCGGCACCTCGACGGAGTCGATCGCCGCGCGCGCGGGTATCTCCCAGCCCTACCTGTTCCGACTTTTCGGGACCAAAAAGGAACTCTTCATCGCGACCCACGCCCAGGTCGGTGACCGCATCGTCAAGGAGTTAACCGAGGCCTCGCGAGGACTCAACGGCGAAGACGCGATGCACGCCATGGGCATCGCCTACGTGCAATTGATGCAGGACCGCGAGCTGTTGCAGGTGCAAATGCACGGCTACGCCGCGGCGACCAGCGACCCCGACATCGCGGCGGCCTGTCGAAAGGTCTTCGAGGTGCTGTGGTTCAAAGTCCACGACGAATTCGGCTTCACGCCAGAGATGATCCAGGAATTCTTCGCCAACGGGATGTTGATGTCAGTGATGTCCGCCATCAACTTGCTCTCGGTCGACGAGATCTGGGCGCGGTCCATATGTCCCAGCGAAGAGAAGTTGGCGATCATGCTCGCCGAGGCCAAGGGAGAACTTCGCGTCAAAGCGGCGAGCGGAGCGAGTGCGGCGCGATGCCCCCCCATATTTTTTTCCCGTTTGAAATTAGTGATCACTCACAACTAACAACGTCCCCGACCGGGAAATTACTGGCGTCCACCACACCTGAAGGAGTACGACTATGACCACGACCCTGACCCGAGCCAATGAGGTCGAGAGCGCACCGGTACTCGCACCACGACGATTGGACCGTCATCGCGGCGCGTGGGCCGTCCTCATCACCGGTCTGGCACTTTTCATGGCCTCCCTGGACAACCTCGTCGTCACCACCGCGTTGCCCGTCATTCGCGTGCGTCTTCACGCCGGGCTCTCCGGACTCGAATGGACGGTCAACGCCTACACGTTGACCTTCGCCGTCCTCTTGCTCAGCGCGGCCGCGTTCGGTGAGCGATTCGGACGCCGGCGAACGTTCATGTTGGGTATCACGATCTTCACCGTCGCCTCGGCCGCCGCCGCGCTCGCACCGAACATCGATCTCCTCATCGTGGCCCGCGCACTTCAGGGTGCCGGTGGGGCCATGATCATGCCGCTCTCGTTGACGTTGTTGAGCGCCGCCGTGAAGCCCGAGCGACGAAACCTCGCTCTCGGGGTCTGGGGGGCGATTGGTGGCGCGGCCATTGCACTCGGGCCACTCGTCGGCGGTGCGGTCACGACTGGCTGGTCCTGGCACTACATCTTCTGGCTGAACGTCCCGATCGGCATCATCCTCGTCCCCCTCGCGTGGTGGAAACTGGCTGAGTCCCGCGGCAGTCAGACTCGCCTCGACCTCACCGGAGCCTTACTCGTCAGCGGGGGTCTGCTCGGCGTCGTACTCGGACTCGTGCGCGGCAACGCGCACGGTTGGACGAGCACCGGTGTGGTCACGTCCTTCGTCATCGGCGCGGTGCTCCTCACCATCTTCGCGCGGTGGGAACTGCGCAGCGAAGCGCCAATGCTCAACCTCCATCTCTTCACGAATCGCGGATTCGCGGCGGTCAACGTCACCGCCATGCTGTTGAGTTTCGGACTGTTCGGGTCCGTCTTCTTCCTCTCGCAGTTCCTCCAGACGGTCCAGGGTTACTCGCCGCTCGGCGCCGGCCTTCGCATCCTTCCCTGGACCGGAATGCCGATGCTGCTCGCGCCGGTCGTAGGCCTCATGGCGCAGCGCTGGGGCGCCAAGCCGTTGGTCGTGGTCGGACTCGTACTGCAAGCGATCGGCCTCTTCTGGCTCGCGGTGATCTTGACACCGACCACTGGCTACACGCAGATGGTGCCGGCCTTCGTCGTCGCCGGGCTCGGCATGACGTTGTTCTTCGTACCCATCGCCTCACTCGTCCTCGGTTCCGTGAACCCGGACCTCGAGGGCGTCGCGTCTGGTACCAACGCGGCCTTTCGTGAGTTGGGCGGTGTCTTCGGCATCGCGATCCTCGGCGCGGTGTTCTCAACGAGTGGCGGCTACCTGTCAGCGCAGGACTACGTCAACGGCCTTCGGCCAGCGATCTTCGTCGGCGCGGCGGTGGTGATGCTTGGCTTCTTCGCGGCGCTCTTGGTGCCGCGACGTCGTCCGCTCGCGGTCCAGGAGAGCGATGCGCTCCGACGAATCAGGGAGATACCCCTTGGAGATACCGCGCCAAAGCTCAGTGCTTAGGCTGTGGCGAGAGAGTTTGCCTCGTCACGAGAGAACGAATAGATCGAGTTCCCTCGATCGGTGGTACGTCGACGACATCGTTGAGAAGGTGAGGACGCATGCGGACACGGAAACCAACTTCCTCACAAACGCAGTCTGTGAGGGAGGTGGTCACGGCGCGTCTGGGTCGCGGAGTTGTGACCGTGCTCCTGTTGGGACTCTGCAGTGTCACGGCGAACATTGCGAGCGCCACGGCGACGAAAAGTGTCGATCTCACCGCGGCGAGTAACGGACACGTCATCACGGTCAAGATGGGAACGAACGTCTACGTGACGTTGACTGGTGAAAACTGGACGTTCAGCTCTGGCGGTCTCAACAAGGTCGCGACGCTCAGCGGTACGTCGACGTGGACGAAGAACAAACCCGTCGTGACCAGAGGGCTGCCGAGCGCGTGTCGAGATACTTGTGCGTCAGAGGTCGCGCACTACGTGGCTCTTCGAACCGGGGCGATTCGTCTACTCGCACAGAGGACAACGTGCGGCGCCGGTCTAACGTGTGGTGCCGCAAGTCGTCAATGGACGGTTGTCCTACACGTTCGCTGACGTTCGGGCGAACGCGGCGAGGGGCCAACGTGACCGCATCGCCCACACTCGACGGCTACAAGTCATCCTCTTTCGAGTCGTCGAACGGAATGTGACGCGAGGTCTTTCGCACCGTGGCCCCTAGGTAGTGGATGAGAAATCTCGTGCTTAGGCGACGACTTCGCGACGATCACTCGTTCCCCGCGCCGGGGGGAAATGGCGCGGGGAAAAAGTGGCCGCGGACGACAGCACCCTCAGCGTCGGTTCAATCACGCCTCCATGGATTGAACGGAATCCGTGAAGGTGTGAAACCTGACGTTCAAAAGTGTGATGTGTGTGTTCGGAAGTACGAGACACGCTGAAGACGACTGCCAGCACATGAGTGCCAGCCACACCATCCCTAATCCGCATCAGAATCCGTCCCACCGAGGAGAGACGCAATTCATCGACGTGAACAGTGAACGCCCAACAGATCGTCGCGCTTAAGGTCGCATATGTTGCGCTTAAGACAGTTCCTGGTAATCCCACAACGCACTCTCTTCTGATCGGCCTGGCGAATTGTCAGCCGAGAAGGATGCGGGGTCTTGACGTTCTATGAGCAACGTACCACCTCTGCCAGTGAAGAACGCGCAGAGATGCGACGAGAGGTCGAAGTGCTTCGAACTCCTGTCCAAACGTGGTCAACGCGTATTCGGACGAACTCTTGCGCGAGATCGTCTTGTCGACAACACTCGTTGACACCCCTCGGCGAGCGTCCGCGTATCAATGAGCCCACTTGATTGGCGAAGTAATGAACGCCTTCTCGTACGCCGTTTGTTACACGTCCCAGGGTTCTACTTCTTGAATGACTCGGATTCGGCTTTTTCAGGAACTTCGCTCAAGCGCTCGCTGAGCTCCGTCCTCCTACGCGTGCTGAAGGAGTTCGGGAAGCGGTATGCCCCCTGTGCCACGACCCTTCTGGCGATACGTTGTTGCGTCGTCTCGCGCAACTGTCGTGGTGCAGATGGACTTACGACGAAGTCAACGGGGGAAGTGTCGGGATTCGACGGAGGATTGGTGGCTGCCTCGTTTGGAATCACATCGCGCTCTCTTCTGCTTACTCTGACTCATTGTCAGATCAGAAGGATGCGGGGTCTTGACGTCCTTGTACACAACGTTACAACCACCTAGCAGTCAAAAGTTGTCGCTCATTCGATAGTGACTGGGCATCTTAAGTTAGGCGCTAGCCCCCTCGAAAGTACATCGAACAACTTCACATGGGTCAATGTTCCCGGCGAGGTTCATCGCGCCTCACCGTGTAGGCAATCGCGTCGCGAGTCTTGAGCGACGGCAACTCATCAAACTCGCCTGGACCATTCATCGAGATCTCCGCATCGCATCGACATGTCAACAATGCGCGTAGCAAGTTCGGTGAGACCCTCATTATGGTTTCGTGCGTGCGCCCGCAATCGATTGAACGCATCGTCCATGCCACAGTTCGTGGTTTGGCGAATCATTCCCTTCGCCTGTTCGATGACGATACGACTGTTGAGAGCGTTGCTCAATTGGTCATTCAACGTGTTGACGTCTCTAATCGTTCGGTGCTGAAGAATTGCGATCGTCGCCACGTCAGCGAGACCCTGAGCAACGATTACGTCGTCGTCGGTGAGTTGCCCCTGATGTGTGCGGAACAAATTGAGCGCGCCGATGGTTCGTCCACGAAGTCGCATCGGCAGACTGTGGACCGCCTGAAATCCGAGCGCGAGGGCTCGAGGTGTGAATGATGGCCATCGCCCATCTGTTTCACTGAGTGCGTAGTTGGTAATCGCGTGTCCACTTCGGAAACAGTCAACACAGGGACCTTCATTCGCCTGGATTTGAAACAGTTCGAGTATCGTCATCGACTCGCTCGATGAGGCCACAAATTGGAGCTCGCCGACGGGCGAAGCGAGCATCACGCCGGCGGCGTCGACGTCAACCGCACTGACACAACGACGACTCAACACCGTAAGGATGTCAATCAGGTCGTAATCTTCCACGAGACTGTCAGCCAACTCCACGAGAGTCGCCACGACGAGTGATTCCCTATTCATACCCTCACCTACTACTGTTCGGAATGCCACATGGTAAGAGCACGGAAACGCGAAGCAATACGACCCGCAAAGTCTACTGCGCGTCTCTCTCATCCTTCACACTGTCAATCCACGACTGTGAGTCGCGGTCGAAGCGCGTTACTCGTGCGACGACGCGATCTGCGAGTTCTGTCAGTTGGCACCCTATCCCGAACGCGTGGGCGCGCAGGAGGACGAGGGCGTCCTTGACAGACATTGAGGCCTGAACGGAAAGCATGCCCGCAGCTTGATGCACACGAATATCTAGTAGTGACGAGCCGTTCAACTCTTCGACCAAGCTCTCAGTTGAACCGCCAGCTTGTGCGGCCAATATCGATCGACTGATTACTGATGCCATGAGATGGGCGTCGGAATCCTGTTCCGCATTGAGCGGTCCGGGACTGGTGCGAAACAGGCTCAAGGCTCCAAAGCGAATCGCACCAATCCGAACCGGGAAGGCAAAGACTGCCCTGGCACCCAGAGCGAGTGCTTCGGGTCGGTAGGTCTCCCAATTGGAAGACGTCGCACGAAGGAGGTCGCTATCCCCGCTCGCGTCTCCCTGGCTCGCATCGAGAGCCGGACCTTCGCCAACGGTCATTTCAAGATCCAGTAGGGCGTTTGCGGTGCGGTTGCTCGTGCAGAACGACAAGAGTTGACCGTTGCCACTCTTGAGGACGATGGCCGCTCCGTCAAGCGCTAAGAACTCCTCCGCTACGGCACATAGCATCGCGCTCTTGGGGTTGTCTCGACTCCGGCGCTCCATGAGCGCGTAGATATCGGTGAGACGATCTGTGGCCATATAGGACTTTCGGAGACATAGTCGACATTTATTTCAACGCCGCCCGAGTTACGAGTTAACTGTTAGTAATAGTGCCTTCGACCCCCAACGGTGTGTCCCATGGTTCCGAGGGCCCAAAGCACCAAGCCAACCACGAGGACAATCGTTCCGATTGTCCACACAATCGCAATCCCCGTGATGAACCCTATGAGGAGAAGAATCAATCCGAAGATAATCAAAGTGCCTCCAGTGTCGATGAAGGCATCGCCTCGTAGTGGACCTCATTGCAGGCGATCTCGCGCAGCGTCTGCTCGTAGCTGAGGCTAGACGGGTCCCTTGGAGCAGACTCAACCGGTCGAGCAAATACTGGCGTGAGTTCGCTCTTGACAGCGAAACCTCCCATCAGAATGCTTCTAGATCGTCAGTAGTGTTGAAGTCCTCTTCAAGCAGGCGAGCGATGGCCACAACCTTCGCGAAGTTGTCGCCGAACACCCTCGATGGGCCGAAAGTCGGGAACGTGTCGAAGGTCCTCACGGCGACGGTCTCGTGGGTCGGACCCAGTGTGGCGACGGCCAGAACCTTTGGCAGCGACCTCGGGCCAGCCGAAAGGTCGGGCATTGCGTACCGGTCCCGTTCGCGTTGAATCGTGCTGTCGACAGCGTCAGGAGACCCATCACCGGTAAGTGCATTTCACTCAAGGCGACACCCCACTCTAGAAAGAAGTCACCGTGGTTCTGGAGTGATAGTGCCAACCGTACTCTTCGATCGAAATCAATGCAATTGCGCCGAGCACTGAGCGCTAGGGTGCAATGGAGGACGTCTAGACCCTGCTTCCTTGTCACCTGACAATTAGTCAGGAGGTGAGACGAAGGCGCAATGGGACTTTCTGGAATGCTCTTCGGCGCAGTTGTGGTTGGCGCAATTGTGTCGGTGGCCGCCAGCTATCAACTGACCGGCTCTCGCCACTCCAGCGCGGGACTGATCCTCTTGATCGCGTGCGCGTCAGGGTTCGTGACTTCGAAAACTGTATTTGCTATTTCACGCGGTCATGTTGGTGGCAGCCAATACGAGACTCGTCGTCCCGTGGTTGACTCCGCTGGCCTTTCGACGTTGGTACACGAAGACCCGAAGCGACGGGATACTACGTCAATGATCGCCCTACGGACATCAAAAGTGAACAATCTTTCGATGCCTTGGCGGACGATGAGAAGTCCTCAATCACTTCCTCAGAATGGAAAGGAGTCCCAACTATGTACATCGGCGGTGGAGCAGTCGTGTTGATTCTCATCATCATCCTTGTTGTGTTCATGCTCAGACGATGAACCTCAAGAGCCCAGCTTCGAAATGGCTCGTGTGCGAATCCTTGACGAGACCAGCAATAGATAGATCTAGATGAGTATCACTCAGAAGAGACACGCGTCTCAACATGTGGAGAAAGCGAGAAGTGATGTCAAAGAAGAACAAGGCGAAGAACACGTCCCAGGTTGCAAAGGGTCACGTCGAAGAGGCGGTGGGGAAGGCTACCGGTAATGACCGGCTTGAGGCAGAGGGCAAAGTCGACCGAGTGGCGGGCCACGTCAAACACGCCGGCGAACATCTCAAGGATGCCATCGAGAAATAACTTAGAAAGCCGTTCGGTGATCGCCGACAATCCAACGTCGACAAGCACCAAGTGTGTTCGCTGTTTGGTCTTCGTCGGCGATGAACTCACTCGAAGGGTGCCGAAAATCTGCGCGCATCACTTGCATCGGATCAGAGGTGGCCGCTTCTTTGCGCTGGCCCGATGGACCGCTAACGTGCGCGTTGATCCCGAACCTTCGGCGCGTCGGGAGGAAGAATTTGAACAGTCATGGGACGCTCATACGCACTCAAGGCACTGCTGAAGAAAGTGACTGAACCTTCAGCAGTCCTCGTGTTCAGCGATGGAGTCGAGAATGGTCGCAACGCGATTTGAATCTGCGCTTGACACGATCCAGCCACCGTTGCCGTCAATTACCGCACTGACATTTTCCACCATCTCTACGAAAGCGTTCGTCACAGGGAATTCTTCAAGGACATCATTGACACGAAGGGTACTGGCTTCGTTCCATGTGGTGAAGGACTCGCCCACCTCAGTACTGATCTGCCCCTGAGACCCTTGAACAATCAGCTGCTGATGGCTCGGCAAGGCAAATGAACTCACCGAGTGTGCAGTGATGCTTCTATTGATGCGCACTCTGACATCAGTCGTCAGGTCAACGCCCGTTGGCCCGATCGTGCGTTCAAGTTGGCTCACCGTGAGATCAGAGGCGCCCTCAGTCAGTGCGACCCACGCATGCGCTTGATAACAGCCCACATCAAGCAATGCTCCGCCACCCATAGATGGATTGAGTCGATAGTTGTTGGTCATTTCGGAAGTGAAAGTGAAAGCCGTCTCGATGTGCTCGACGGCACCGATGTCCCCACTGGTTACAAGGTCAACCATGCGAGCAAAACGTGGGTGCCATCGTCCCCACACTGCTTCAATAAGTAGTCGACCGTTGTTCGAAGCAGCGCTAAACATGGCGGCTGATTCAGTGGAATTCAATCCCAGCGGTTTTTCACAGAGAACGTGCTTCCCGGCCTCCAGCGACTTCGTCACCCATTCCAGATGTTGAGCGTTCGACAGACTTATGTACACGGCATCAACACGTTCGTCGGCCAAGAGGTCGTCATATGTTGCATGGACTCGTACGGGTTCCAGAGCTGCAGACCGCCGCTCATCGCGGCTGGCGACTGCGTATAAGGTTGCTCCACGCGATGTGTGGACGGCGGGAGCGAGGCCACGACTGGCAACAAACCCGGCGCCCAGGAAACCCCACTCAACAGTCATCTGCTACGACCGTCGAAGCACTGGTGTCACCGGCAGTGCATTTTGCTGGGCTGATTGTTCGGCCGCTTGCATGATTGCCACAACGTTACGAGATTGCAGTGCACTAACTTCCATTGGCAATCCATGCTTTACGTGCTCGACAATTGAGCGATGGAATTCGTGCGGTACTAGCGGAAGCAGTGGCGCAATTCGCGAAGTTCCGTCAGCGTGATACACGGTCAATATCGAGGGTAAGTCGGCGACCGCTGGCTCGCCCGCCGGATCCCAATCACCAACGATTGCGCCTTCGGTACCCAGCACGTAGAACTTTGGCTTCCGAGCAGCAGCTAGATCGGAGTGAACAAAGGTTGCTTGCTTGCCGGACGAAAATGTCACGGTGACTTGTGCGTGGTCAGCATTCGTTGCATGAGTCCATACGCGCTTGTGATTTTGCCCACTGACATGCGCGACTTCGTCGGGGATGATATTCAAAATCTGATCAATGAAATGGCTTCCCCAGTCAAACACTGCACCACCAGACACCGCAGCGTTCGAGTGCCAATAATCGCACGGCCGAGAGTAGCCGCCGACAAAACTGTCGAACTGGTAGACGTCTCCAATTTCCCCGGATCGAATGATGTGGCGCATCGTGACAAAGTCGTCATCGAACCTTCGGTTCTGATACACCACGAGCATGAGGTCTCTTTCTGACGCGAGCAAGATCAATTCATCGCATTGGTCGCTAGTCAGCGCCATTGGCTTTTCCAGGACTACATGAATGTCTCGTTGAAGTGACTCCCTGGCCCATTCATAGTGGCTATTCGGGGGAGTGGAAATTATGACAAGGTCAAGGAGGCCAGAATCCAGCATTTCACGTGCGTCGCTAAAAGCGGTTGCCTGCGGGGCAAGTTGCAGTGCCGCGTGGACACGTTGTGGATTGGTGTCACACACAGCCACAAGTTCGAGACCGATTGTGTTTTGGACGGCTTGGTTGTGCTCATGCCCAATTGCACCATACGCAAGGAGACCGACTCGAATAGTGCTTTCTCCCATGAAGAGCGAGTTTATTTACATTTGAAAAATTGGAATCGCACGCACCGGCAAGGATGAATGCAGCGACGTCAGGTGTCGTAGGGCCGTCGTACACGTTCTCCGAGTACAGGACTAGGAGTTGTACGGACGGATCAATTGGGGGGAAGATTGGGGATCGCTCGCGCCGCTACTCCGAGATGACGCCACCTCCTCCAACACTGAAAGAATGATTGAAATCCGAAGAATGGACCAAACGTGAACGTCGCACCTTTCGCCCTTGAAGGATTCGAAAGGGAGCCCTTTACGTCGTCGAACGGACGCACGCGCGATGTCTATCGGACGGGCACGGGACCTTGCGTCATCGTGATTCATGAGATACCCGGTATCACGCCTCTCGTCGCTGAGTTTGGCCGCAAGATCGCGGCACGAGGAATGACGGCCGTATTGCCGGATCTCTTTGGTGCGCCGGGAAAGCCCGTCTCGCTTCCCTACGTTCTCTCCACCTTCGCCCGAATTTGCGTGAACAAGGAGTTCACGCTTCTCGCTCTGAATAAGACGAGCCCCGTCGTCGACTACCTCCGTGAGCTGGCGAAGCACGAACATCGGACGCTCGGCGGCCCGGGCGTCGGCGCCGTCGGGATGTGCTTGACCGGAGGCTTCGCTCTCGCGATGAGTGTCGATCCAACCATCGTCGCCCCCGCGCTGAGCCAACCTTCATTACCTCTTCCCACGAACGCTCGGCGGCGGCGATCACTTGGGCTCTCCGACGATGACCTCGAACTGGTGCGACGTCGAGTTTCCGAGAGCCTGTGCGTCATGGGATTTCGTTTCACGGGCGACGTAAAGTCACCAGCGGATCGATTCAACCGACTTCGAGCGGATTTGGGTGACAACTTCATCGGCGTCGAGATCGACTCGTCGCCATCCAATCCCTGGGGCTACCCCAAGAACGCCCATTCAGTCTTCACCGAGCATTACTCTGACGCTGAAGGCTCGCCGACGAGGGTGGCCCTCGAAGAGCTCCTCAGTTTCTTTGCGCGACGGCTCGGCGTGACCACGCCCATGGGCGACTGATCGAGCACCGACGTGGCGAGCGTCTGGGGGATGACACCGAAAGCGTCGATCGAGGCAGAATGCCAACGGCGAGAGCGCCGCGACGTGGTTGACGACTGTGTGGCACTCCTCAACATGGGCGGCGTCGAACCTGCATTCCTTCACGTCCTTGGCGGGCCCTCGGCCGGCCCGGTACTCGAGGGTCGTGAGGGCGGCGTCGAAGGCTACTGGCCCCGAGTGTGGGCGGCGCGCGGACTCCTCCACGTGTGGGATGCCCGAGCCACCGACGCGATCATCGTCGCGACCGCCCACGAACACTGGCGAGTACGCGAGATGGCCGCGAAGGTCATTGCCGCCCACAGGGTTCGACCAGCGGTCGACGATGTCGTGCGGCTGATGGACGACCCCAACGCACGAGTGCGCGCCGCCGCGCGCCGCGCCTTCAACGCGATTGCCGATTGACGCTCAGGGAGACGGGATATCAGCGAGTTGGCCCTCGATGAGCACCTTGTTCTCGGGGTCGACGATCACCTCGATGAGACGACGGGCCAACGCCGCCCACTTCGCGAACTCTTCCGCGTTTCCCGCGACGGCGTAGGCGCGCGCAACCCCCTCCGCACTCGACGCAACGAGCCAGTCGGGCGTCTCACTCGCACGCGCCGCTTCGTACGCGCGCAGCGCAAATCGCAATGCGACGTCGGACGATCCGGTCACCCCTGCCGCGCGCGCGACCATCCAATCGCTAATGATCCACTTGTCGGGGCCGCCCGCGAGCAGCCAATGAAACCGCGAGGTCAGTGCCGACGTCAGGAGTTCAACCTCGTCGTCGGCGGAGAGCTCATCTTGCTCCAGCAACTCCCAACATCGATTGAAGAGTTGTGACGCGAGGGCCCGGTCATCGATCGAGTTCATGACCAGATTGTAAGGACTGACGCGACCGAGCCAGTGCTCAGCGAGACTCGACCGTCGCCACGAGTTCGAACCAAATGAGGACGACCGGCGTGAGATCGTCGACCACTTCGCCCGCATCGGACCAGTACCGACGATGTCCTTCTCGCCATTCCTGAAGCGACTCATCACCTTCGCCTTCGGCCAGCGCAAACTTCCAACTCACTTCTCCGAAGGGCACCGTCGAGACTTCGACGACTTCGACGACTGCCACTCTTCGATGGTCGTCATCCACGAGGGCGAGACGTTCACCCACGAACTCAAGTTCCTCGTCGTCGCGCACGTAGTCGAGCAGGAGACCGGCCGTGGCTCTCTTTTGCCGATCGAGAATCAGACCGTTAAGACGTTGGCGCATCGCACCCGGCGTACCGATCTCCAAAACACGCAGTCCGCCGATGTCGTCCATGGTCACGGCACCCTCCAGTCGACTCATCACACTACGTGAACGGTCGTTCTTTGCGTCCGCCATCGTCACGTGTCGCATGCTAGACATCGGCGATGCAATTCGCGCGCGGCTCGAGACGGTAGGGTCGCGTCATGTCGCCGTTCTTCACCGTGGTCGTCATAAGCGCCGTGGCCTGTGCGTTCGCGTGGATTGCGTCACTCATCACCGGTGACACCTCATGGGTCGATCGTCTTTGGTCGATCGTGCCGGTGCTCTACGTCGCGGTCTTCGCCATCGCCGCGCACCTTCACAATGTCCGCCTCGACGTGATGGCGAGTGTGGTGACGGTGTGGGGAGTGCGTCTCACGTTCAACTTCGCCCGCAAGGGTGGCTACTCCGGGGTCGAGGACTATCGCTGGGCGGTGTTGCGAGCATCCATGTCGCGCTGGCAATTCCAACTCTTCAATCTGTTCTTCATCGTGCTCTACCAAAACGCGTTACTCGTGCTCATCTCGTTACCGGCGTGGACGGCCTACCAACATCGAGGCACTCCCTTTGACTTCTTGGACGCCATTGTGACGGTGGCGTTTCTCGCCTGCACCCTCGGCGAGACCGTGGCGGACCAACAGCAGTGGGATTTCCAGGAACGCAAGCGTACCGAGATCGCAGCCGGGCGGGACCCGAGACCACGATTCGTCCAGTCCGGGCTCTTTCGCTACTCGCGTCATCCGAACTATTTCTTCGAACTGGCACAGTGGTGGCTGCTCTTCATCTTCGCCGCACTGTCGGCACGTTCGATCGTCGAGTGGACGATCGTCGGTCCGCTCCTGCTCACGCTGCTCTTCGTCGGCTCGACGCGCTTCACCGAGAAGATCTCGCTCTCGCACTACCCCGAGTACGCGTTGTATCAACGCACGACGTCGCCGGTCATACCCTGGAGGACTCGCCGAGGGATTTTCACGGTTCAAGTGGGCGATCGCTTGTAACGCGAACTTGGGGCAGCACCGTCAAAGTGTGACCACAGCACGCCGGTACGATTTAACCGTGAAGCCCGAGAAGATAGTTCTGTACTACGGCTTCGCGCCCCTGAGCGACCCGCGGGCCGTCCAACTCTGGCAGCGAACTCTCTGCGAGCAACTTGAGCTTCACGGGCGAATACTCATCTCCCCGCACGGGATCAATGGGACTCTCGGCGGAGCGATCGAATCGCTGACCGCGTATATTCGCGCCACCCGGGCGTACCCCGCATTCAAAGGCATCGACTTCAAATGGTCCGAAGGGTCTCGAGAAGACTTTCCCCGACTTCGCGTGCGAGTGCGCGACGAAGTCGTCTCCTTCGGTGCACCGGACGAACTCCGAGTCGATGAGGGAGGTGTTGTCGGCGGTGGCGTCCACCTCAAGCCAGAGCAGTTGCACGACCTCGTGGCGCGACGTGGCGACGACGTCGTGTTCTTCGACGCTCGCAATGCCTTTGAGGCAGCCATCGGTCGATTCAAAGGCGCGATCGTGCCCAACACGGCGACGACGCGTGACTTCGCCCGCGAACTCGACGCCGGCACGTTCGATCACCTCAAGGACCGTGCCGTCGTGACCTACTGCACCGGCGGCGTGCGGTGCGAAGTCCTGTCGGCGCTCATGAAGCGACGTGGGTTCGACGAGGTCTATCAACTCGACGGCGGCGTCGTCCGCTACGGCGAAGCGTTCGGCGACGAAGGGCTTTGGGAAGGGTCGCTGTACCTCTTCGATGCTCGAATGCATCATGAATTCAGTGACCACACGTCCATAATCGGCCGCTGCGAGCGATGCGACGCACCGACGAGCCAATTTCACAACTGTGCGAATCTCGCGTGTCGCAAGTTGATCTTGCTCTGCGACGTCTGCGCGGGCGACAACGTCAGCACCAACTGTTCGCCCCGTCATTTCGCCGCGACGGCGTCGGGCACGGCAACGGGGACAGTCCCTTTGGACTTTTGTGAGACGCCCGCAACGGGACTCATCCCGCAACAAAGTCAGAGTCCCGGCGCGCGCGCGCCGGGACTCTGCCTGAGAACTAAGCGTACCGCCGCGGTAGTGACGAGCGCGCCCCGGGCGGAAGCGGGTGCAGGGACCCAGGTGATGGGCCGTGCTCGGTCCGACCGCCGCGTGACCTGAGTCAGGGTCCTGATGTCCAGCGCCGACTGCAAATATGCCCACCGTGGTGGCGTCAAGAGTGCCCGACGTGGCGCCCGGCAGGCCGGCTGCGTA
>VFSW01001525.1_pt1 | contig 35329 bp, 26 predicted proteins | sample 5358111 | NCBI WGS metagenome assembly VFSW01 (sample SAMN11554181, study PRJNA540505) | mine drainage metagenome | isolation source: sediment from site ElyBrook_90M | place: USA: Ely Copper Mine, Vershire, VT | collected 2017 | reverse complement strand
AAACTGACGTGGCGCAAGGGCGTGGGCATCGCCATGGGGGTCGCGGGGGTCGTCGGTATGGGGGTCGGCACCAGGACGCTGAAGCTGCTGGTAGCGCTGGTCGGGTTATATTGTCCGCCGCCGGTGAAGTTCGCGCTCAGCGTTATGATCCCACTGCCGGTTGGAGTCGCCTGGCAGGCCGCGTTGCCGTTGGCGTCGGTGGTGGCCGAGCAGGTTGCGCCACCGAGGTTGAAGCTCACCGGCTGATTCGCGAGAGCAACGATCGGGTTTGCCGACAGGTCGGTCAGGTTGGCGCTGAGACTGGCGGGTTGATTCGCCGTTCCGCTCGTCTGGCTCCGATTGAGCGTCAGATACGTGACATCGGTGCCCGGCCCCCACGTCACCAGCGATTGATTGGATGTGAGCGGCGAGCCATTCAGCGTCGCCGACGCCGTGAGCGTATCGACGCCCTGATGCGCGCCCGTGTAACTGAACGAGGCTATGCCGCCTACCGTATTCGACTGTATCGATTGTGAGTTCGCGCCGTTCACGTTGAGCACCACCGGCGTCCCGTCGGGCGCGGTCGCGAAATGAAAACTGGTCGCAACGGTCTGCGCGCTGCCCTGCGCCGGGTTTGGTGAAACTGACGGCGGATTGAGCACCAGCGTCGGCGGCTGAGTGGCCGAGCTATAGAGGCACGCTCCCGCGTTGTTCGTAAGCTTGAAGACCGCGTTGTTGGTGGCGCCATAGAGGCATCCGCCGGGTCCCAGCTCCAGATTGCCATAATTCGCGAGGGGCCCGTTCAGAGTCAGAATCGAGGCGGTGGTCGGCGCAGTAGGGGTGAGGTCGAAGGTCGTGGTCTCCTGAGATGAAGCGCCCGTCGGAGTTTGATCAAGGATCAGGAATTGGGCGCCGCCACTGGCGCCGGTACCCTGCGCGACCACGGTGTTGGGTGAGATGGGACCCGCGAGCGTGGTCACGGTCGGCGGCGTCGGACCATTGGTGCCGCTCACCACGCTGACGGTCGGCGCTCCCACGCTGACTCCCGTGATGGCGTAGAGCGTCCCGTCGGGAGCAAACGACAATGCCCCGTTCCCGGTGTTCGGCAGCGTCGCATAAACGCTCACGGTCGGGGTCGTGCCCAGGTTTGAAATCCGCCAGATGGCGGCGTTGTCCGAGCCCGCGCCGGTGCAGTTGTCGTCGGTGAAGAGATCGCCGCTAATCGGATCGGCCGCGAGCATGACCGTACAGGTGAGGCCTGAGGCGACCGTTCGGATCACTGTTCCGGTCGACGGGTCGATCTGCAGGATGGAGCCGTTGTTAAAGTTGGTGGGTGACGCAGTGCCCTGGGCGGCGTAGAGGTTGCCGCTATCGAACACCATCTGGCCCAGAGACTTGCCGATCGGAGTGGACGTCAGCAACGTTGTAGCGTCGGCGACGCCGCCGGTCGGGGAAAACTTGTAGATATTGCCCTCAGAGAAATTCGCGACATAGGCGTTGCCCAACGAATCGAAGGCGGGCAAAAAGGCGCCGGTGCAACTCCAGTTGACGTTGCCGTAGTTGAAAGCCTGCGCGGTGAAGCCGGTCGCAAGCGCCGATACGGTCAGGCCTGGCGCGCCGACTGGCGTCCCGGAGGCGCAGCCGGGATTGGGCGCATTGTTGAAAGTTACCGAGGGCTGATTGGGTATCGGCAGATTGCCGTCGGTCACGTCGGTTGCGGAATAGGTCACGACTTCGGAGTTGGTATCAGACGCGCCGAGTACGAGTTGGCCGTTGCTGTCGGTGACCATCGGCGTTGGTCCCGAGATAACCGACTGTCCGGAGCCCTGCGTGAGGGCGATGACCTTGCCGGGAGTGGGGCGGCCGAGCGCATCCTGCATCGTGACGGTCAGCGTGGATGTGCTTTTGCCGTCGGCGGTCACTGTGGTCGGAAAGGCGTTGAGCGAAGCTGATGTGGCCACCGGAGTGACAAAGGGCACGGTCGCCTGCTGGGTCAGGGCGATGCCGTCGCTCGTGTCGGTGGCGGAAAACGCCACGCTCTCGGGCGTCGAGTCGGTGATCGTGAACAACGCCGCACCATTGGTGGCGTTGGTAACGGCGCTCGAGGGCGAAACGACCGCGTGGCTGCCGCTGGCGGCCGCGATCGTGACCGTCTTGCCGCTGATGTTGTTGTCGTTCGCGTCGATCAGTTGCACCTTGACGAATGCCTGCGTCTTACCGTCGGCGGGGATGCCATTGCCAGACGGAACAAACGAGATCGGAGCCGCGTACCCAGCTACTTGCGATGCTGTCGCGCTCACGGCGCCGGCGGTCTTACCGCTGAGCGCCAAAGCCAGCATGCCCAGACTCGGGGAGCCCAGTCCGACGTGCGCGAAGTCGCTGCCCATCGAAAGCCCGTTATGAAACGCAGTGGAGTTGGCCAGCGGATAGAGCAGCGGATTCAAAAAGCCCAGGTTCTTGCCCGCGGCCTGGTTGAGTCCGGCGGCGAAGGCGGCCCATGTGGGGGCGGCGAGGCTCGTTCCGCCATACAGCGAGCCGTTCGGACATCCGCCGCTCGACGCCTGACAGATCAGGATGCCGTGGAAGGGATCAGCGTTGGTTACGACGTCGGGGACCGATCGCGACGACGTGCCGCTGAGCGGAATCTGATAAGTGGCGGCGGGAAAAAACTTGCTTACGCCGAAGCCTCCTTGTCCGGCCGGAGGGGTTGTTTGCGAGTCGTCCCACCAGGTCTCGCTGCCGTAGGTCAGCCCGGCACCGGAGGTAAGCGAGCTGCCGCCGACGGCGGTCAGGTTGGGCGAATCAGCGGGCACCGCGACCGTGTTCGCGCTTCCGTCGAGGCAGGTGCTTCCATCGTCGCCAGCCCCGCTTACGACGGTGATTCCGGCCACTGCGGCATTCTGGAGGATCGCGTCGATACTCTGCACGTCGGCCAGCGTGGTCTGATTCTCACAGTAAGCCCAGCTATTCGATATGACGTTGACGCCGCCGCTGATCATCGCGCTGAGCACAGCCTGAAAGCTGCCACTGACGAACGGAGCCTCGTAGGCGGCCACTTTAGCGCCTGGCGCCAGCGTCATCACGTCGTCGATATCGAGCAGCACCTCCTGCTGGTCGCCGCCGGCGGGGGCGCCGCCATTGATCGGAATGACGCTCAGGTTAGTGATGGAGCCGGCGAGGAGTCCGACCGCCTTGGCGACCGGGGCAATCAGGTTGAGATAGTCGCTCACGTCGCTCGACTGGAAGCCGGCAAACTCGACCAGGCCGATTGTCTGACCGGTCCCCAAAGCGGCGGAAGCGTTGCGCTGACCGCTAACCGACGGAGAATGAAAATGAAGGTGGGTGGCGGCGCTGCCAAGTATGGCTCCGAGGGCGATCGCCGCGATGATGGACGCTAGAAGAAGAATCCCAACCGAGCCGACTATTAATCCAATTCCTCCAATCCCGAGATCCGCGGCCGAGACCGCTAGGCTCGTCAACTCGATTTTTTTCGAGTCATGCTTGGGCTTAGCCAGGTCGGAAAGGCCGATCACGGCCTGCACGTGCGACGCGAGCTGAGCCGGCATCGCCGGGTCCGTCGCATTCGCATAGAACTCGCGGCTGCCGACTCGATAGTCGCCGATCTTCAAGGCGAACGCGCGCTCGGCATCCGCACGCGAGCCGCTAACTGTAATCGTGAGATGGTCCGCAGAGCCCCGCGCCAGCCGAAAACCTTGGTCGCGCAGGTAGGCGATCACTCCGTCGTAGGTTTGTACGGACGGTCCAAAGTGCGCGGCGATCTGTCGCGGTGCCAGAAAGTGATGGAAGTTCGGCGAATGCGGATCGTAAAGCTCGCGAAGATAACTCTCGAAGCCGGACTGATCGTCGCGCTTCAGGACGATCGTGAGGGTCAGTGGCTGCGCGCCGCTGCCCGACTTCGAGGGAACGATCGTCGCCTTGGCGAGCGCGCCGAGCACGTGCCCTGGAATCCGGAGCATCGTCGCACCGGCCGCTTCGAAGGGCAGGTATCGTCGCTCCGACGCATAGGCTGAAGCGTCGAGGAAGAAAACGGCCAGGAATACCGCGATCCATCGTCCACGCCTAAGAAACATGCGCACCCTCGGGCCGGCTCAGGTCTCAAACTCCAATCGCTTGAGAGGTTATGGCTATCCACGGCCTTTCGAGTTGATGCACGAAGCAGGAATCTGAGTCAAACCGACGCTCCGTCATTGCGGCAAATTAGCTGACCGCGCAAGCCGTTAATTTCTCCGCATCGCGACAAAGCGCGTTTTCCTTGCGGGATTTTCCCATCGGTGCTTTAAGAAAGCAGTCTCACCGGCCGGACGCCGGCCGCTTTTGTCCGACGCGCATCGCGCGGTCAACATTTCGCTATCACGGGAGGGTGCTTCCATGCGGATCGGATTTATCGGGCTTGGCAACATGGGCGGCTCGATGGCGCTCAACATCATGAAGGCGGGCCATCAGGTGACCGTCCACGATATCCGGCGCGAGATCGCCGAGCCGCATCTAGCGGGCGGCGCAAAATGGGCTGACAGCGCGGCGGCGGCCGCGCGCGACGCCGAAATAGTCTTCACCTCGCTGCCTGGGCCAAAGGAGATCGCGGCGATCACACTCGGCGAAGGCGGCCTGCTTGGCGCGATGAAGCCCGGGACGATCTACGCCGATCTCTCGACCAGTTCGCCCACGCTTATCCGCGAGATTCATGCGGCCTTCAAGGGCAAGGGCATCCGCGTGCTCGACTCGCCGGTCAGCGGCGGCGTGGTCGGGGCGCGCAAAGCCACTCTGGCCGTGATGGTTGGCGGAAGCGAGGCCGACTACAACGAAATCAAGCCGGTGCTCGACGCGATCGGCGACAAGGTGACCTATATCGGCGAGATCGGTTCGGGCGCGGTCGCCAAGCTGGTCCATAACATGATCGCAATCTGCTCGACCCAGCTGCTCGCCGAGGCCTTTACGATGGGCGTGCGGGCGGGCGTCTCGCCCGAGGCGCTGCTGAAGGCGGTGCAGGGTGGCGCGTACGGCCAGGGGATGCTGGTCAACGCGTCGCTCCCGAAGATGATCTTCAAGGGCACCTTCGATCGCGTGACGTTCGCGCTCAAGCTCGCGCGCAAGGATTTGGGGCTCGCGACCGAACTCGCGCGCGAGGTGGGCGTCGCGATGCCGATCGCGGCACTGGTCGAGCAGGACTTCCTCGAGGCGCTGGTGCGCGGATGGGGCGAGAAGGACTCCTCGGCGACCTGGATGGTGCAGGAAGAGCGCGCCGGCGTGAAGGTCCGCTCGTCATCGTGAAGATGCGCGGCGCCGGCCGCCTCCAAAATCAACCATATATCCAACAGGAGTAGTCAGATGGCCGAAAGCAAGCACGACAAGGGTATCGCATTACGGACCAAATTGTGGGGCGAGAAGGGCGCCAAGGCGGGCCACGACAATCTCAGCCAGTTCGACGAGGATTTCGGCCGCTTCCTCAACGAAGAACTGTTCGGAACCATCTGGATGCGTCCGGGCCTCTCGACCAAGACCCGCTCGATGATCACGATGGCCGCCTTGATGGTGCTGCCGCGTCCGATGGAGCTGCGCGTTCATATGCGCGGCGCGCTCAACCAGGGCGTCACGCCCGAGGAAATCAAGGAACTGATCATCCATCTGTCGCAGTACGGCGGCGTGCCGACCGCGGTCGAGGCAATCCGCGCCTTTCGCGAAGTGACCGAGCCGAAGAAGGAAAAGTGACTAATCAGGCGTCGAACCAGCCGCGTCTCGATTGAGTAGCGACGCGACTCAACGATCACGGGGGCCCAAGATGAAAGTAGGTATTCTCGCCGCGCCCAACGAGCGCACCGCAAGTCCCGCCGAACTCGCGTCCGCGATGGAAGCGGCCGGATTCGAATCACTGTGGGTCCCCGACCATCCGATCATGCCGGTCAACACCTCGACGCCGCTTCCCGAGACGCGCCCCGGCGAAGGCCAGATTCCCGAAGTCTATTCGCACATGTGCGACCCGTTCGTCGCGATGGCGATGGCGGCGGGCGCGACCACGCGCCTGAAGGTGGCAACCGGCGTATGCCTGATTCCCGAGCGCAATCCGCTGGTGACAACCAACGAGATCGCCACGCTCGACAATTTCTCCGGCGGCCGCGTGATCCTCGGAATCGGCGCGGGATGGCTCCGCGAGGAATCGGAAATCCTCGGCGCCGACTTCGCCCATCGATGGACCCAGACGCGCGAGTATATCGCCGCGATGCGCGAGCTGTGGACCAAGGACGCCGCCTCGTTCGAGGGCAAGTACGTCCGCTTCGGGCCGGTCAGATGCTATCCGAAGCCGAAGCAGGCGGGCGGTCCTCCGATAATAATCGGCAGCAAGGACAAGAACGCGCTCAAGTGGGTCGCGCGATGGGGCGACGGATGGTGTCCTATCTTTATTCCGCCGGCCGAGTTGAAATCCGAACTCGCGAAGCTTAGCGCTGAATGCGCCAGCGCCGGCACCAAGTTCAACCGCCTCGATATCACCGTGATGAAGCGCGAGTTCCGCGGCGGCCGCACCGAGGTCCAGCGCGCGCTCTCCGACTATGCCGAGGCCGGGGCGCATCGCTTCGTTATCATGGCGATCGGCGGCTCGCTCACGCCCGCGTCGTACAAGGACGAAGTGAAGCGCATGGCCGATCTGTACGTCTGAGGGCGGCGGCGCGAGGGCGATAGGGTCGCGCTTTGCAAGCGGATAGCCATGCGCGACGCAAGCGATCGATGAGCGACGAAGTAAGCTTAAGAATCGTGGGCGTCACGCCCGGCGATGAGATCGCCGGTGCGCGCCGGATCGAGATCCGCACCACGCGCGGCGATATTCCGATCATCATGCATGCGGCCGCGTCGCCCGGCCGCGCCGTGTTGTGCGTCAGCGGCGCGCTCGGCGGATACGACGGCCCGGCGGCGCTCTACGCGCGGCTGGGACTCGAGCTGCCGCGCAAAGAGGTAAGCGTCGTGCGGCTCAACTATCGCGCGCCCAACGAGTTCGGCGAATGCGTGGGCGATACGATGGCGGGCCTCGCGTTCCTGAAGGGCACCGGGTACGAGCGCCTCGCGCTCATCGGCCATTCCTTCGGCGGCGCGGTCGCGATCAACGCCTCGACGCTGTCGCCCTCGGTCGCAACCGTGATTGCGATTTCGAGCCAGCTCGCCGGCGCGCACGTTATCGATGAGGTCGCGCCGCGCCCGCTTTTGCTGATTCATGGCACCGCCGACACGATCCTCTCCCACGAGAGCTCGGAGCGGCTCTACGAGCGGGCGCGCGAGCCCAAGACGCTCAAACTTTTCGCCGGCGCGGAGCATCGCATGACCGAAGTTGGCGACGAGCTTTTCGCGCTGGTCGGCGACTGGCTGCTCACCAAGCTCTGATCGCACCTAGCACGCGTAGCGAACCTTCGGACCCGCACAGCACGATCGCGGCGCGCCGGGGCTATGGATTGCGCGCGCGCCGACCTATACGCTTTTGAATTCAAGTTCCAATTGATCGGTCGCTTGCCAGAATGAAGATTAAAGCCGCAATTGTTGGTGCAACCGGAATCGCCGGACAGCAGGTGCTGGCCGCGCTCGACGCTCATCCGACGTTCGAAATAGCCGCACTCGCGGCCTCCGAACGCTCGGCCGGAAAGACCTTGGCCGCCGCCCTGACTGACGCGGAAAGCGGAATCCGCCGATGGTACGTCGCAGGATGCGAGCCGCCGCCGGCAGCACTTGCGCTGCCGGTGCAGGACGCCGCCGCGCTCGACCTCCACGGTATCGGCGTGGTCTTCGCCGCGGTTGAATCGGAAGCGGCGCGCGAACTCGAACCGCTCTACGCCCGCCATGTCCCGACGATCAGCACCGCGCGGCCCTATCGGATGGAGCCCGGCGTGCCGCTGGTAATTCCCGGCGTCAACATGGCGCATCTCGCGATCCTCGCGGAGCAGCGCCGGAGCCGCGGGTGGAAAGGGTTTCTCGCGACGCTGCCAAATTGCACCGCGACCGGACTTGCCGTCACGCTCAAGGCGCTCGACGATTCCTTCGGCGTCGAGGCCGCGATGGTCACTACGATGCAGGGAATTTCGGGCGCCGGCCGCGACTTGGCCGCGCTCGATATCGTCGAGAACATCATCCCGTATATTCCGCGCGAGGAGGAACGCGTCACAATCGAGACGCGCAAAATCCTGGGCGCGATGAAGGGCGGCGCGATCGCCGAGTTGCCGATCCGGGTCAGCGCGACCTGCACCCGCGCGTCGGTGCTCAACGGCCATACCGAGGCGGTCGCGGTTTCGCTCAAGCGTCCCGCGACGCCGGAGGCCGTGAGCGAGGCGTTCAGGAATTTCGGGCGCGAGTTCACCGCGCTCAAGCTTCCAAATTCGCCCGCGCACATGATCACGGTCCATCTCGATCCGATGCGCCCGCAGCCGCGGCTTGATCGCGACGCCGAGCGCGGCATGACGACTTCGGTCGGACGGATTCGCGCCGACGAGGTGCTGCCCAACGGAATCAAGTTCGTACTCGTGACGCACAACGCCGCGATGGGCGCCGGGCGTGGCGCGGTGCTGCTCGCCGAATACATGCGCCACACGGGCCATCTCGGCTGAGCCGCGGCTATCGCGCGCCGCCACGGGTCCAGGCGATCGGCCCGTCGTCGCGCGTGCGACCGATTATCCCGCGCGGCCCCTGTCGCGCGCGCTTAAACTTTTGCCCTCCGCTCTGCTATTACGAATTCGCGGCCCGGTTGAACCTGCGGATTAAACTCCGCGGTGGATGATTCCCGAGGGCCGCGTGGGAGATGGCGTGATGGCACAGGCGGCCTCGAAACCGGTTCCGGCACCGGACGAATTATCCAAACCATTCTGGGCAGCGGCGCGTGAACGGCGGCTGGTGATCCAGCGATGCGCCGCGTGCGGATATTACAACCATCCGCCGCGGCCAATCTGCGAAAGCTGCTCGTCCGAGCGGCTCGAATTTCACCCGGTCTCCGGGCGCGGAACGATCCACACGTTCACCGTGATGCGCCAGCCGAACAACGCCGGCTTCGAAGCCGACATCCCATACATCAATATCGTCGTCGAACTCGACGAACAGCCGATGCTCTTCGTCGCCGGCAATCTGCCATTCTCCGAACTCGACCGAATCCATATCGGCGGGCGCGCTGAAGTATGGTTCGAGGATCGCGGCGCGGACCTCGTCGTGCCGCAGTTTCGTCCGCTCTGAGGTGACATGCGATGTGGCCAGGACGGGGCAAAACCGCAATCGTAGGTGTGGGATTTTCAGAATTTGCGCGCGAGTCGAAGCGCCCGCTGGGATTGCTCGCGCTTGACGCGTGCCGCAGCGCGATCGACGACGCCGGACTTGCGCCCGATCGGATCGACGGGCTGGCGACCTATCCCGAGGCGCCCTACGCTGGCGCCGGAAGTCGCGACGGCGAAGACGTGGTCAGCGTCGCCTGGATCATCAACCATCTGGGCGTCGCGCCGGACGTGCGATGGTACGCGCAAATCGAAATCGGCATGATCGCGACGCCGGTTATCGAGGGCGCCCACGCGCTCGCCGCGGGCGCGTGCGACTACGTGCTGATCTGGCGCGCGCTGCATCAGCCGCGCCGCTACGGCGTCTTCTCGGGGGCGCGCGCGGGCGGCGACGCGCAGTTTCTCGCGCCCTACGGATGCATGAGCGTTATCCAGTGGCATGCGATGGCGCTGCGCCGCTACATGCATCTTTACGGCGCGACGCGCGATCAACTGTGTACGTTTGTCGTCAACTCGCGCTGCAACGCCAACCTGAATCCGCACGCGTTTTTTCGCGACAAGCCGATGACGCGCGAGGACTATTTCGGCGCGCGCATGATCGCCGAACCCTTCTGCCTCTATGATTGCGACGTGCCGGTCGAAGGATGCGTCGCGATCGTGATGACCACCGCCGATCGCGCCCGCGATCTCAAAAATCCGCCCGCCTATCTCGCCGGCTACGGACAGAACACCGCGCGCCGCAAGAACCTGCTCATCTATACGCTCGACGATTATATCGAATGCGGCAAATCGATCGCCGACAAGCTCTGGGCGACCTCGGGACTCGCCCCGCGCGACATGGACGCCGCGCAACTTTACGACGGCTTCAGCCCCTCGGCGCTCTACTGGCTCGAGGCCGCGGGCTTTTGCAATCGCGGCGAGGCGTTCGAGTTCATTCAGGACGGCCGTATCGCGCTCGACGGCGAGCTGCCGCTCAACACGTTCGGCGGGAGCCTCAGCGAAGGCCGCCTCCACGGGATGGGCCATATTGTCGAGGCGGTGCGCCAGGTGACTGGCCGCGCGGGAAAACGGCAGATCGAGGGCGCGTCGGCGGTATGCGCGATCGACGGGTCGCCGATGCTGCGCGGCAGCGGAATCGTGGTGACTAAGGATCCGTCGTAGCGGAATCGGTCGCGGCGTGCGGCTGTGATCCGGCGCCGCGCGCGGCCAGCGCGAGAAAATCCGCCAGATGGATCGCGCGGGTGTGCGCGTTTCGCCGCGTGAGTTCCGCCCCGATCTGAAATTCGCATCCAGGATTGCACAGCACTACGTAATCCGCGCCGGTCGCGATTATGTTGTCCACCTTGCGCCGCGCGAGGTCGCGCGCCATCCCGCGCTCGAGCAGGTTGTAACTGCCCGCCGATCCGCAGCACAGGTCAGACTCATTGAGCTCGATCAGGCGCACGCCGGCAATCGCGGCAATCGCCTTGCGCGGCTCCTCGCGCACTTTGAGTCCGTGCGCCAGATGACACGAATCATGATACGTGACCGTGCATTCGAGCCGGCCGGTTGGACCCCCGCGCGCGAGCACCAGCGCGCTCACGTCGGTGACGCGCGCCGACATCTGCTTCGCCGATGCGGCCAGCTCGGGATCGTCCTTTAGTATCTCGCCGTAAGACGCTATCGCCGCGGCGCATCCGGAAGCCGCCGAGACGATCGACTCGGCGCCGCTCTTGCCGAACACGCGCACGTTGCGCCGCGCAAACTCGCGCGCGCGCTCCATGTTGCCGTCATGCAGATCGAGCGCGCCGCAGCATTCGGTCCGTGCGAGCTGTACCACGCGGTATCCCGCCGCCGTAAGCGCGCGCTCGGTGTTGCGATTCGCCCCGGGCGTCAGCACCTGCGCAACGCATCCGTGATGTACCACGGCGGCCGGACCGTCGGCGGCGCCAGCGGATGCGGCGACATCGCGCGCGGCCCCGTTATCAGCGATCGTTTCCGCCGCCGGCACCAGATCGATCCAGTCGCGCAATCCGGGCGGAGTGAGACGGCGCATCACGGGCCTGAGCCCCATGCGATCGATCGCGCGCAGCGGCGCGAGCATCACCCGCAGCCGGTTCGGGTACGGAAACAGGGCAAGGATGAACGCGCGCCGAATCCGATCCCAAAGCGGACGGCGATAGTTCCGCCGCACGTAATCGCGCGCGCCTTCGATCAGCCGGCCATACTGAACTCCGGAAGGACATGCGGTTTCGCATCCGCGGCATCCGAGGCACAGATCGAGATGGCGCACGGCGTCCGCGTCGAGTTCGAGCCGCCCGTCCGCCAGCGACTTCATTAAATGGACGCGCCCGCGCGGCGAGTCCATTTCGGAGCGCGTCAGTGCATAGGTCGGACACGCTTCGAGGCAGAGGCCGCAATGAACGCAGTCGAGCAGCAGGTCGTAATCGACCACATCGCGGCGCACTTCGTTCGCGACGCGCTCGGCGGCGGCCATCAGATTCCCCCCACGAAGCATCCGGGGTTGAAGATTCCCGCCGGATCGAACGACGCCTTCAGGCGGCGCATCAGCGCGAGCGCGCCCGGCGCCGGATCGTCGAATATCTGAAACGCGCCGCGAAGCGCCGACGCCGCGCCGACGATCCGCAGATTACCCCGCGCCGCATGCGCGATCGTGCGCCATCGCGCGATCGTCGCCGCTGCTTCGCCTGCATCCATTTCGCGTTCGATCATTATTTCTGCGACGCCGCTTCCGGCGTGTGCGCAAAATTCCACCGCGCATCGTTCGAGGCACGCGCCCAGCTCCGCCGGAATCACCGAAAGTTTCGCCGCGAGCGGCGCCGCCGCGAAATCGAGATCGCGAATCCGCGCGTAAAGCCCGGATGCTTCGGGGCCCGCAACGACGCTCGCGCGATCGCCAAAGAGCGCCGTGAGCCGCCCGCACTGCCATTGGATTTCGCGCTCAACGACAGCGATTCCAGCGATCACGAGAAACGAATCGGGATAGCCGAGCATCGTGGCGACGCCCGGACTCACGCTCTCCAAATGGAGCGGAGTGAGCGCCTCGAGCGCCGCGCGCGCAGCCGCAAACGCCTCGGCCGCGCTGGTGAATCGCGCCATCACGATCGTATAGCGCTCGGCGATCGGGCGCAGCTTGAAGGTCGCCTCGACGATCATTCCCAGCGTTCCGAACGAGCCCGTCATCACCTTCATCAAATCATAGCCGGCCACGTTTTTGACCACGCGCCCGCCGCTGCTGATCAGACGCGCATCGTGTCCGACGAAACGCACGCCGATCAAAAGATCGCGCGGCGTTCCTTCCGAGAGCCGCAGCGGTCCCGATTGCGCCGCCGCGACCAACGCCCCGACGCTCGTCGCGCCCGGCCCCGGCGGATCGAGCCCAAGCTGCTGGCGGCGTTCGCCAACGTGACGATTGAGCGCACCCAGCGTGATTCCCGCCTCGACGCTCACCGTCATATCGTCCGGCTCGTAAGCGAGCACGCGCGCCATCGCGGCCATCGATACGCCAAGCGCGACCGGCTCACGGCGGATAGCTGCGAGCGTGCGCGCGGCACCCATCGCCGCAAGCGCGATCCGGTCCGCTTCGCACATCCGCACCAGCTCGCAAACCTCGGCGCTCGTGCGCGGCTCGGCGATCACGCGCGCGGCGAGCGTCTCGCGTCCGCGCGGCGCCCGCACGCGCCCGCTCCCGATGCGCGCCTCGATCGCTTTTGCGATCGCCGCCGGATGCTCGCGTATCGCGCTCATCAGCGATAGCGCGCGCTGCTAGAGCGCCACCTGGCGATGCGGTGCGGCGACCTCGACGCACGCGCCCGGCCGCGGAATCACCTTGCCCGGATTCGATCGCTCGGCGGGATCAAAGACGCGGCGCAGCTCTGCCATCGCGATCAGATCCTCGGGCGAAAAGATAAGCGGCATCTCCGCCTGCTTCTCGACGCCGATTCCATGCTCGCCGGTGAGGCTCCCGCCCATCGCGACGCACGCCCGCAGGATTTCGCGTCCCACTTCGATCGCGCGCCGCACCTGGTCCGGATCGCGTTCGTCGTAGAGCACGATCGGATGGATATTGCCGTCGCCGGCATGAAAGACGTTGCCGATCGCAAGGCCGAATCTTTCGCTGAGCCCCGAGATGACGCGCAGGATATCCGGCAGCCGCGTGCGCGGCACCACGCCGTCCTGGGTCGCGTAATTCGGCGCGAGACGCCCGACGGCGCCGAACGCACGTTTGCGCGCCTTCCACAAAAGCGTCCGCTCGGCCTCGTCGCGCGCAACTCGCACTTCGCTCGCGCCCGCTTCCCGCGCGATTCGCGCGATCGCCTCGGCATGATCCGCCATCGCGGCCTCGAGCCCGTCAATCTCGATTATCAAAACCGCCCCGGCGTCTCTCGGCAGACCGACCGCGAACGCGTCTTCGACCGCACGGATTATCAGCCGGTCCATCATTTCGATCGCGCCCGGCACAATCCCCGCCGCGATCGTCGCCGAGACCGCGCGCGTCGCACTGTCCACGTCGGCGAAGATCGCGAGCAGCGTGCGCCGCGCCTCGGGCTCGCGCGTGAGCTTGAGCGTCGCCCGCGTCACGATTCCAACCGTCCACTCGGCACCGACCACTGCCCCGGTCAAATCGTAACCCACCCGCTCCTCTGCCGCGCTGCCCAGCTCGACTATCTCGCCGTCCGGCAGCACCAGCTCGACGCCCATCACGTGATTCGTGGTGACGCCATATTTCAGCGTATGCGGCCCGCCGGAATTCTCCGCGATATTACCGCCGATCGTGCATGCCACCTGCGACGACGGGTCGGGCGCGTAAAAATATCCCGCCGCCTTGACCGCGTTGCTCACATTTATATTGACCACGCCGCTTTCGACTTCGACGCGCCGGCTTGCGATATCGATCGCGATAATCCGGTTCATCCGCGACGTGCATACCATCACCGGCGCATAGAGCGGCAGGCATCCGCCCGAAAGTCCCGTGCCCGCGCCGCGCGGCACGAACGCGATTCCCCGCCGATAGAGCGTGCGCAGGACCGCGCTCACCGCCGCCGTCGTCCGCGGCAGCGCCAGAAGCTCGGGTGCGCGCCGTTCGATCGTCCATCCGTCGCATTCGTAGACCCGAAGCTCGGTCGCCCGGGCGACTACGCCGTTCTCACCCACGATCGCGCGCAACTCCGCCGCCAGATCGTCAGCCTGCTCTTGGCCAAGCCGAGCCTCAGCGCTGCGGTTCGTTTCCCTTTGCGGATTCACCGAGCGGACTCTAGCACGATTGTGCCGTCCCCGGCTCTAGATTCGCGGTCGATGCCACGCTCGCGCGCGCAATCCGCCAATAGATTGCGTCAGGCGCGGGTGCGGTCATAATGGAGGGATTGCGGAATCCTCTCGCCCTGTCCCAGGACATGATTCGCTTCGCGTCCGGGGCTCGGCGGTTGCCGCATGCGAGGAATAAATTGCCCAACCAGCCGTTTCCCGAATTGCATATGCCCGAGCGATTGCTGCTCGGCCCCGGACCGTCGAACGTCCATCCCCGCGTGATGAAGGCGATGGCGTCGCCGGTGGTCGGCCATCTCGACCCCGAGTTCATCGCCGTGATGGAAGGCGTGAAAAAGATGATGCGGCTGGTCTTCCGCACCGCCAACGAGATCACCTTCCCGGTCTCCGGAACCGGCTCGGCTGGGATGGAAATCGTGCTCGCCAACCTGGTCGAGGAGGGCGACGAGGTCGTTATCGCCGTCAACGGCGTCTTCGGCGAGCGCGCCGCCGACCTCGCCACGCGCCTCGGCGCGAAACTCACCCGCGTCGATTCGCCCTGGGGCCGCATCGTCGAGCCCGAGCGCATCATGCGCGCGCTCAAGGCAACCCGCTCGCCCAAGCTCGTGATGGCTGTGCACGCCGAGACCTCGACCGGCGTCCATCAACCGATCCGCGAGGTCGCCAAAATGGCGCACGAGTTCGGCGCCCTGATGGTCGCCGACGCGGTGACTTCGCTCGCCTGCGTACCGGTTGAGATCGACGAATGGGGTATCGACGCCTGCTATAGCTGCACGCAAAAGGGGCTGAGCGCGCCGCCAGGACTATCCCCCGTCACCTTTAGCGAGCGCGCGATCGACGCAGTCCGCAAGCGCAGTGCGCCATGCCGTTCATTTTATTTCGACCTCGCGATGGTCGAGCGGTACTGGGGCGCCGAACGCATCTACCATCACACCGCGCCCATCACGATGAACTACGCGCTCTACGAGGCGCTGCGCGTCGTGCTCGAAGAGGGTCTCGAAGCGCGCTTCGCGCGCCATCGCGCCAATGCCGCCGCGCTGCATGCGGGGCTGGTCGCCGCGGGCCTCGATCTCATCGCACAGGAGGGCTATCGGCTGCCTCAGCTAACGACCGTCGGCGTGCCCGACGGCGCCGACGAGGCCAAAGTCCGCACCGCGCTGCTGCGTGATTTCAGCATCGAAATAGGCGCCGGCCTGGGCCCCTTCAAGGGCAAGGTGTGGCGAATCGGCCTGATGGGCGAATCGTCGCGGCCGGAAAGCGTAAAGCGGGTGCTGACCGCGCTTGAAACGGTCCTCGTTGCGATGGGCGTCAAGCTCCCGCGCGGCGCCGCTCTCGAGGCGGCCGAAAAGGCTTACGAGGCTTCGCGCGGCTGATCGGGACGAGTGTGACCGGCCGGGCCCGGCGCCGCGGCAGGTGAATTCACCCCGTTTCCCGTCGCATCGTCCTGATTGTCGGCGCCGTTGACACCGGAGTGCGCGGTCCCGGCGCAGTTCTTGGCTTCAGCGCCATTGATGATATCCGGACCGGCCGCGATCACGTCATTGCCGCCAATTCCGCTTACCGGCGCGGACTCCGATTCCGCTTTGTGGGGCGTAAACTTCTCGATCGCGGCGATCAACGTAGCCCGCCTGATCGGCTTGGCCAGATGCGCGTCGCAGCCGGCCTCAGCCGCCATCCGCGCCGTCTCGTCGAATGCCGATGCTGTCAGCGCGATGATCGGCGTGCGCCCGCGCCCCTGCTCGTGCTCCCATTGACGAATCCGGCCTACCGCCGTGTATCCGTCCATCACCGGCATCTGGATATCCATCAGGACCAGATCGTAGGTCCCGTGGGTGAACTTGTCAGCCGCCTCGGCTCCGTTCTCAGCTTCATCGAGGGCGCATCCCATCCGGCGCAGGTAGGCGCGGATTACCAGGCGGTTGTCGGGCGAATCATCGGCGAGCAGAATTCGCACCGGCCGGCCCGCGATGAGTTGCTCGGGTCGTAACGCGGCCGGCTTCGGCAATGTTTCGACCGCCTTATCGGCCACGCCTCCCAGCGCCTTGCCGAAAAGCTCTATCAGGTCGCGCCGCTTCGCAGGCTTGACCAGGTAGTGCTCCAATCCCGCCACGCGCAATCTTTCGAGATGCGACGTAAGGCCGTCGGAGCTGATCAACACAATCACTTTGGCGTTCGGGTCCGCGGCCTTGACCTCTGCCGCACGATCAATCGCGTCGCTGCCGGCGATGCCGCAGTCGACCACGACCAGGTTAAACGGCTCGCCCGCATCTCGCGCCGCCTCCACTCGCGACCGCATCTCATCAAGCGCCGCCTCGGAAGCTCGCGCCCCATTCCCGGCGAGCATTTCCCACGTTATCCCCCGGGTAGAGACATTTTTCCCCGCCACCAGAACGCAGACCCCGGCGAGCGCGCCCGACGGTAAAGCTGCCGGAGTTCCGTCCTGCGCCGCGCCATTTCCCTTCATCACCGCGGCCGAGGCTGGCTCCGCCGCAAACCGCACCGAAAAATAAAATCGGCTGCCCTCGCCCGGCCGGCTCTCTACCCGGACGGTTCCGCCCATCAGGCGAACCAGCCGATCGACGATCGCGAGTCCCAGCCCGCTGCCGCCATATCTGCGCGTGGTCGAGGAGTCGGCCTGCGCGAACGGCGAAAAAATCGTCGTCAGCTTTTCGGGAGCGATCCCGATCCCGGTATCGACGACCACAAAGCGCAGATTTCCCGGTCCTGGCTCCTCGGGGTCGGGTTCGACCGTCACCACCACTTCGCCGCGCTCGGTGAATTTGATCGCGTTGCCGACCAGGTTGGCCAGCACCTGCTGCAGCCGCAGCGGATCGCCCATCAGCGCGGAGGGCACCCCGGGAGCGAAGCGCGCCGCAATCTCGAGGCCCTTCTCGTGCGCCCGGATCGCAATCGCATCGACCACCCGCTCGGTCAACTCGATCAGATCGAACGGCATCTGCTCGAGCGTGAGCTGCCCGCTCTCGATCCGGGTCAGGTCGAGGATGCTGTTGATCAGGTCGAGCAGCATCGCACCGTTGTCGCGGATTTTGTTGATGTAATAGCTCTGCTCGGAACCAAGTTTGGTCTCGGCCAGCATATCGGCCATCCCCAGAATCACATTCATCGGGGTGCGAATCTCGTGCGACATGCATGAGAGGAATTCCGACTTGGCTTCCGAAGCCGCCAGCGCCGCCTCCCGCGCCACCATCAGCCGCTGATTCAACTGCCTGAGCGCCGTCACGTCGCGCAGCGTGCTGATCACACAGGCTTCGCCGCTGATGGTCGCCGTCACCGACGAGATCAAAACCGACGACGGTTGCCCATGCACGACCAGATTAGCTTCCAGATCGCGCAGCGCGCCGAAATCGCTGATCGCCTGGTACAACGACCGCCGCTCCTCGCTGCTCGGCCAGAATCCGAGCTCCGAGATCCGTTTGCCGACCACCTCGGCAAGCGCCATTCCCGTCCGCTTGAGGAACTCCGGATTCACATCAACGATCTGCCCGTCGCTCATCCGCGTGATCACCAGGATATCCGCGTTCGACTCGAAGATGCGCCGGAACTTTTCCTCGCTCTCGCGTAGCCGCGCCTCGCGTTCGTGCAGCGCCCGATACTGCGCGGTTCGCTCGCGGTAACGCACGCCGAAAGTCGTCGCGCTTTGCGACAGCGCCGCCGCGGTTAGTATTCCGAGCCAGTGATAGAAAAGATCGGTGTGCGAATGCACCAGTATCGTGTTGGCCGCCAGCGCCATCACGCTCACCGCTGAAAGCCGCGCCTGCCATATCGGCTCCCACGGCAGCAGCATCGCCGACCCGAACATGATCAGCATCAGCGACAAGAATAGCGCCTCGGTGCGCCCGCCCACCGCGATACTGATTGTGGTCGCACTGATCATCAGTGACGCGCACAGGATGAATGCCGCCGAACGCCAGTGGCGTTTGAAAAAGTCAGACCAACTGATACTCAAACCGGCCAACGCGACAATCAGGTTGAATACGTGGAACCCGATCAGAAACCGCGGATCGCCCTCGCCCATCCGTAACTCCGAGATCACGTACAGCGGCTGCGTAACCGCAATTACTATGATCCCGACGCGCGTCAGCAGAACGGCGGAAGCATCATCTGCAATCGCCTCGCGCAGGTCGTTTGGGGCCGCTTTCATCTCAGACGCCATTCGTACTCATCGATCAAGCTTGCTTGCGCCGCGCGCCCGAGGCAACTCCGGACGCTGCCCGTCAAACGTCTGAAAAGCCTGACTTTCTATAATATCTCTTGCTGTCAAGGCTCTAAGACGGCATCAAGTAGCTTATACAAACGATCCGATTGAGTATTTCTGACGCCAATTAGGTAACCCGATCCAGGAGGCACGACATGGAATTGAGAGCTTTAACCAGTCAAGAAGAGCGTAATAGCTTCACCGAGCGGCTATGCTCTGCCAGACGCGGCAAAGGCATGGGTTTCTGCGAGGCTCCGGGTTCGCGCACCGGCGAAATCCACCTTGCCTTCGGACAATGCTTCGGTCTCTATGACGAAGACGGCCCCGACCCCGGCGAAATGCTGGGCGGCTTCGTGATGCACAACCTGAGCATGTTCGGCCAGAGCTACCCGAAGCCCGATCTGACTCATCTGCCACCCAAGGATGTCTACGAATGCGGCGAACTGTGGGCGCTGGCGCCTGGCGCCGCGCGGCTGGTGCGTTACGCGGGTTCGATGCTCGCGGGCATCCGTGGGGCCAAAGCCGTGTTGGTCTATGCGATCTGCCGGCCGTGGAATCTGACGCTCGGCTATCAGGGCTTTGTGAAGGTGGGTGAGCCGGTGGCGTGGCCGTACGTCATAACCTGCGACGGTCATCCTATCTGGGTTCAACCGATGGTGCAGGAGGGTGTGGCCCTCCAGATGTCGGTGCAGGCGACCACCTCGGTCGGCTTCAGGGCGTACGATGGGCAGCGGCTGCTCTTCCAGAATCCCTTCGGTGCTTCGCCCAGAATGAGAGATCGTTTGAGAGATCGTTCGATTCCCAGCCGGCGCATCATCCAAGAGCCGGTTATCGAGATGTCGAGTCCGGTCTGACGTCCGCCGCATGGTTGCCCGCAATTGACCTGCGGACAGCGGGCGGGCGATATCACGAGCGCCGCCTGGCGGCGGCGCTGAAGCTTCGTTATGCGGATTGCATCGCCGATCCGTAAACGCTGCAGCTTAAACTGCGGTCTGAACGTAACGAAAAGCCCTGATCATAGAAAAGCCCTGATCATATAAAGGATCGGGGCTATCGTTCCCCTGAACCCGAAGCAGTCGCGTTAGGAGTGTCGAACCCTCGGACTCGCGTCAAAATGGCCGCAGGACGGCCAGCGCGAGGACCGCCAGAAGCAGCAGGCTCAAAATTCCGTGCGCCGCGCGCGCCTGCCCTGGTGACAGCGCCGCGGGCTCAATCTCCATCCGCGTCACGCGCCGGTAGATCCAGAACTGGACCGCCAGGATGAGGGCCACCAGTCCGAGCTTGGCGTGCAGCCATCCGTGTCTCATCAATCCGGGGTTCAACACGATCAGCAGAATCCCGAAGAAGATCGCGAGCGCCGCGCCAATATTGGCGCCGGCATGCAGCAGCCGCCGCGCCATCACGACCATCCGCCCGCGCGCCGCTCCGTTCTCTTCATCCACCAGCGCCAGCATCGAGCAGATCAGGAGCAAGCTGCCCATCCATACGATCACGCCGAAAAGATGGAAGATAAGCGCCCATTCAACGACCATCGCCGCGACCCCCAATCATGGTTTAGCTCTCCCGTCCGTCCCGCTCGCGAGTGCCAGGGCGCCCATCGCTACCGCCGCGCCGCCGAGATACGGCGCCGCCGGGCCGATGGTCTGAAACACCAGCCCGCCGAAGATAGGCCCAATTATCCGCGCCAGCGACAGCGCCGCCTGGTTAAGTCCCAGCGCTTCGCCCTGAAGATCGTTTGCGCTCCGCCGCGAGACCATCGTCGCAACCGAAGTCGTGCCGAAGCCGTAGCCGCCCGCGACCATCGCGAGCATCGCGTAGAGCCCACCGTGCGACCGCCAGCTTCCGATCGGCGCGAGACCAATTGCCAATGCGAGCGCTCCTATCTTCAATAGCGCCGGCTCGCCAATCCGCGGTGCGAGCTTGCCCACGAGGTATCCTTGCGCGAGCGCCTGGATCAGCCCGGCGAAGGCGAGCAACCCGCCAATCCCCGCCGCGGCATAGCCGTAAACTATCGGCACTGTCAGCGCAAACGTCGCTTCGAGCGCCGCCATCGCAAGCGTCAGCATGAACCCTGTCCCGTAGAGGCGCGCCAACTCGCGATGGCGTCCGAGGCGTTCGGGCAAGCCCAGGATCGACGCCCGCGTCCGCGCCGGTTGCGTCTCGCCAACCGGCTTCGATTCGGGCAGCGCAATCGCGGCAAAGATCAGATTCGCAAAGGTCAGCGCGGCGGCGAAAAATACCGGCACCCGCAATCCCGACCGCCCCAGCAATCCGCCAACCGCGGGTCCGAGCACGAAGCCCAACCCGAACGCCGCGCCGATCATGCCCATCGCATGCGCGCGCTTGGACTCCTCGGTCGTGTCGGCGACGTACGCCTGCGCGGTCGAAATCGTCCCCGCGCACGCGCCATGTGCGGCGCGCGAAAGCAGCAGCATCGCGAACGAGCCCGCGAAGCCGTAGATCAGATAGCCGATCGACGAGCCGAGCAGGCCAAACATGATAACCGGGCGCCGCCCAATCCGATCCGAAAGCCGGCCGAGGAGTGGCGCAAATACGAGCTGCATCGCCGAGTACGCCGACAGGATCAGCCCGACCTTGGCGCCGCCGATTCCCAGCCGCGCGGCGAACATCGGCAGAAACGGAATCACGATCCCAAAGCCCAGCAGATCGAAAAAGACGGTCAGGAACAGGACCAGATTCGCGGATCGGCGCTTTGACGCTGCGGGCGCCGCTTGCTTGGCGGGTTCGGAAATTGGCATTGAGTGAATGGGCGCGACGCACAACAGCGCGCGCGATGAAGGAAATCGTATGCCGCCTCCGCAGTCAAGCGAACGAGATCGATCGCACGGCGCCGGGCGCGGCGGGAGAGACCGACGATGACGAACAAAATTGACTCCGAACTCCACCGTAAGACCATCAGCCCCGAAGAGGCGGCCGCGCCGGTGCGCTCGGGCAACTGGCTCGATTATGGCTTCGGCGCCGGGCAGCCCGACCTCTTCGACCGCGCGCTGGCCGCGCGCATCACGGGCTTGAGCGGGGTCAAAATCCGCGGCGCGCTCGCGCTCCGGCCTCCCGCCGCCGTCGAGGCCGACCCCGAAGCGCGCCATGTGACCTACCTTTCCTGGTATTTCTCGAAAATCGAGCGCGCGCTGCACGACCGCGGGCTGTGCCATCACATCCCGATGAATTTTGGCGAGTCGCCCGACTACTACCGCCGCTTCTGCGAAGTCGACATCGCCGTGCTGAAAACCGCGCCGATCGACGAGCACGGCTTTTTCAACTTCGGCGCGGCGGTCAGTTATCACAAGGCGATTACCGAGCGCGCGCGCGTCGTGATTGTCGAGACCTGCCAGGCGATGCCCTACGTTTATGGCGTCGAGAACGGCGTGCACATAAGCGAGGTCGCCCACGTTATCGACGGCGGCGCGGGCGCGATACCCGAACTGCGCAACCCGGCCGCCAACGACGCCGACCGCCGCGTCGGCCAACTGATCGCGGCCGAAATCGAAGACGGCGCCTGTATCCAGATTGGTATCGGTGCGATGCCCAATGCGGTGTGCGAGACGCTGTGCGAATCGGGCGTGCGCGATCTCAGCGTCCATACCGAGATGTTCGTCGATTCGCTGGTCAAGCTGCATGCAACCGGCAAAGTCACCGGCGCACACAAGTCCTTGAACCGCTTTCAGATGACCTACACGTTCGCGGCCGGCTCGGCCGACCTCTACCGCTTTCTCGACCGTAATCCGGCCTGCTTCGCGGGTCCGGTCGACTACACCAACCTGCCCCAGAACATCATGCGCAACGACCGCGCGGTCGCAATCTGCAACGCCGCCCAAATCGACCTGACTGGTCAGGCGTTCTCGGAAACCGCGGGCATCCGGCAGATAAGCGGCACCGGCGGCCAGCTTCAGTTCATCCGCGGCGCCTATGCGTCGCGCGGCGGCAAGGCCTTTCTATGCATGGCCTCGACCTACGAACGCAACGGCCAGCGTGAAAGCCGCATCGTCGGACGAATCGCTCCGGGCAGCGTCGTCACCACGCCGCGCACCGACGTGATGTACGTCGTCACCGAGCATGGCATCGCGAACCTGAAGGGCAAGTCGGTCGGCGAACGAGCGCGCGCGCTAATCGCGCTGGCCCATCCCGATTTCCGCGACGATCTGGAGCGCGAGGCGCGCGAGATGCGGCTGGTGGGTCGCGGATGCTTCTGAGATCTCCGTCGGCGCCGCCGGTGCAGACCCTGCCGCTAATGCGTGCGGCGCGGATCGTCCGGGTTCGAGGAGGCAAACCGATACACCACTTCGCCTGGCTTGACATAGCCGAGCTCGGCGCGAATCTGGCGTTCGATGAATTGGTTGTCGGTGCCGAGCCGGACTATCCGGTCTCGGAGCTGCTGGTTCGAGAGGGTCAGGCGATGCTCGACGGCTTCGAGTTGGGCGCGATGGACGCGCAGGGCGATCAGATCACGTAAGCCGTGAGGAGCCATGCCAAGGTCGGCTGCGAGCGCTATAACGACACCGGCGAGGATAAGCGTGAGCCACTCGCAGCGGACATATTGGCTTAACCTGAGCATTATCTGGATCGTAGGATGGCGCGTCGGAAGCTTCAAGCGGTCTTATGTCTGAACGCCATTCTAATTCCGCAAAAGCATAGACGGGCAGGATTTTTTTCCCTTTTTAAAATTTCTTTTTAAATGTGATGCCGATCGCTTGCACTTTCGCTGTTTGCTTTCTATAATTCAGCCAGAAGGTCAGGATTATTATCCGGCCGTAAAGTTTCGGGACGCTTGCCCGGCAGCAGCGACCGTTCAAGGAGGTGTCTATGCCAGTAAAAAAGAGTTCCACAACCAAAGCCAAGTCCAAACTGAAGACGGCAATGAAGAAAAAGCCCGCCAAGAAGACCAAAAAGAAGTAAGGGTCCAGCGTCTGTCCTCCGGATTATCCGGAGGCTGGCTTACGATGCCGGGCATGCTGCCGGGATAAGCCGGGGCTGGAAAGAGGCCTCGCGATCCAGAGAGGGCTCCGCAAGGAGCCCTCTCCTTTTGTGGCGTTTCGCGGCCGCCCCGCGCCGCAGCAGCCAAAACGCGCTCCGCCTCGCGATATATATGCACTTGCATATGCATACGCGCCGGCCATCCACTTCTCTCTGAACTGACCTCCAAGGCCGTCCGAATTCACAAGACGCTTAGTGGTTGCTGGGCATCAATTGATGTCGGCAGCGCTCGTGACGAAATTCGACACTCAGCCCCAAATTCAGACAGCGCCCGCGGGCCAAGATGAATTGATTGGGGGGGCGCGTTCTGTTAGTTTCAGACATGGCGCTCCTGAGCCGTAACGATTCCATTCCTCCGACTGCAAGCCTGCGGACTTCCGCGGGCTTTTTTGTCTTAAGGGAGACTCGCAATGCCGCTTATCGAGCTTAGCGAAGGACTCACGTTTGACGACGTATTGCTGCTGCCGCAGGCGTCCGACCTGCTGCCGTCGAGCTGCGACGTCTCGACTCAGCTCACGCCCAAGATCCGCCTGCGCACGCCGCTGGTCTCGAGTCCGATGGACACGGTGACCGAGTCGCGCGCGGCGATCGCGATCGCGCAGTTGGGCGGCATCGGCCTTATCCATCGCAACCTTTCGATCGAAGCGCAGGCGGCCGAGGTCGCGACGGTCAAGAAGTACGAGGCCGGCATGATTGCCGATCCCGTGACGGTGCATCCCGAGCAGCGAATCGCCGACGCTCTTGGGATCATGGAGCGCCACGGGATTTCGGGCTTTCCGGTGGTATCGGAGGGACGGCTGGTCGGCATCCTGACCAACCGCGATCTGCGCTTCGAGAAGCGGCTCGACAAGCTCGTGCGCGACGTGATGACCAAGCGCGTGGTCACGGCGCATCCGGGGATCAGCCTCGACGAGGCGAAGGACATTTTGCAGGAGCATCGGATAGAGAAGCTGCCGCTGGTGGACGATCGGAACCGGCTATGCGGACTGATCACGGTCAAGGACATGGACAAGGCGATGCGCCATCCGCATTCGAGCAAGGATCGGATGGGCCGGCTGCGGGTGGGCGCGGCGATTGGCGTGGGCCCCGATCGCGAAGAGCGGGCGGCGGCGCTGGTGCGCGCCGGCGCCGATATCCTTTGTATCGACACCGCGCACGGCCATTCGCGCAATGTGATCGACGCGATGCAGGCGACCAAGCGCGAATGCCCCGGCGTCGAGGTGATTGCGGGCAACGTGGCGACGGCCGAGGGCGCCAAGGCGCTGCTCGACGCGGGCGCCGACGCGCTGCGGGTCGGGATGGGGCCGGGATCGATATGTACGACGCGAGTGGTTTCGGGCGTCGGCGTGCCGCAGATAACGGCGATAACCGATTGCGTGTCGGTCGCCGCGCCGCGCGGGATTCCGGTGGTTGCCGACGGCGGTATCCGCTTCTCGGGCGATATCGTAAAGGCGCTGGCGGCGGGCGCGTCGAGCGTGATGATCGGGTCGCTCTTTGCGGGCACCGAAGAGAGTCCCGGCGAGACGATTCTCTACCAGGGACGCACCTACAAGCTTTATCGCGGGATGGGATCGCTCGGTGCGATGAGCGAGCGCGTGCGGGATCGCTACGGCCAGAGCGACGTGCCCGAGGGCAAGCTGGTGCCCGAGGGAATCGAAGGCCGCGTGCCCCATCGCGGGTCGCTGGCCTCGAATATCGAACAGCTAATCGGCGGCCTGCAGGCCGGCATGGGATATATCGGAGCGCCGAACCTTGCCGAACTGCGCAAGCGCGCACGGTTTATCCGCGTGAGCGACGCGGGCCAGCGCGAAAGCCATGTGCACGACGTGTTTATCACCAAGGAACCGCCGAACTACCGGCAGTGAGGCGAATCGCCCGCGCGCCGCGACGCTCGAACCGGTTGCATCGGCGTGTAACAATTGACGCGCGCGGAAAAGGACGGCGCGTGCCGCTTGATGATGCGCACCGGAGCGCGGCGGATGATTGACCTGCGGCCTGCGATCAAAAATGGCTGAACGCGGAAGGCTTAGAGTCGGCGTGCTGTTCGGCGGACGCTCGGGCGAGCACGAAGTCTCGCTGCGTTCGGCGCTGACGGTGATGTCCGCGATGGACCCGGCGCGCTACGAAGTGGTGCCGATCGGAATCGGACGCGACGGGCGCTGGTATCTGCGTGACGACGCGATGCGGATGCTGGCGGAGAAGGCGCCGCAGCTTGCCGCGCTGGGTGGCGGCGGGGTCGAGGTAAGCCTGCTGCCGTATCCGGGGGCGCGCGCGCTGGTCCGGGCGCCAGGTAAGCGCAGCGAACGCGAGGCCGCGACGACGGCCGGCGCTGATCGCGCGATGCCAGGGCCGCTCGATGTGGTCTTTCCGATCGTTCATGGCACATGCGGTGAAGATGGAACGTTGCAGGGGCTGCTCGAGTTGGCAGGCGTGCCTTACGTAGGCGCGGGCGTGCTGGGCTCGGCGATCGGGATGGACAAGGACGCGCAGAAGCGGCTCTTGCGTGACGCGGGGCTGCCGATCGTCCGCTACGGTGCGATTCGGGCGAGCGACTGGCGCATCGATCCTGAGATTGGACGGCGGATTGCCGATCCGCTCGGATATCCGGTCTTCGTGAAGCCCAACGCGCTCGGCTCTTCGATTGGCGTGGCGCGCGTCGATAATGCGGACGGCCTCGCCGGGGCGCTCGCCGACGCTTTCCGTTACGATCGCAAGGCGCTGATCGAGGCGGCATGCCAGGGACGCGAGCTCGAATGCGCGGTGCTGGGCAACGACCGCGCCGAGGCTTCGGTGATCGGCGAGATCGTGGTCGGCGGCGGGCATGACTTCTACAGTTACGAATCGAAGTACGTCGATCCGAACGGCGCGAAGGTGCGGATTCCGGCCGAGCTGCCGCCGGCGATCAGCGAGCATCTGCGCGCGCTTGCGGTCGCGGCGTTCGCGGCGCTCGATTTGCGCGGGATGGCGCGGGTCGATTTTCTGGCCACGCGGTCCGCGAGCGAAGTGTATATCAACGAGGTCAACACGATTCCCGGCTTCACCGCGATCAGCATGTATCCGAAGCTGTGGGAGGCCTCGGGGCTTGCGCTGCCGAAGCTGATTGATCGGCTGATAGCGCTCGCGATCGAGGATTTCGGCGAGCGTGCAGCGCTCGAATTCACTTACTCGCCCAAGCCCGGGACTCCGCGCGCCGACTAGCGCGGTCAAGCGGACAGCGCGAAGCGACGATGAAGCGGCTGCTGATCGCGACGACCAATCGGGCCAAGCTCGAGGAGTATCGGTTGCTGCTGCGTCCTCATGCGCTGCGGCTGATTTCGCTGGCCGAGGCGGGCGTCGCGGGGTCGGCGCACGAGGAGATCGGGGCGACCTTCGCTGAAAACGCGGTGCTTAAGGCGCGGTTCTATTTCGCGCGGGCGGGGCTTGCGACCCTCGCCGACGATGGCGGACTCGAGATCGATGCGCTGGGCGGCGAGCCCGGCGTCAGGTCCCATCGATGGATCGACGGGCGGACCGACGCGACCGATCGCGATCTGGTCGATGAAGTGATGAGGCGGATGGCGGGGGTCGAATCGAACCGCAGAACGGCGCGGCTGCGGGCGGCCGGCGCGCTGGTCTATGATGAGGGCGGACGGACGCGCGAAAGCGTGGCCGAAGCTGCGATCGAGGGCGTTATCGGCGAGCGGGCGCAGGCGGAAATCCGGCCCGGGTTCCCATATCGAGCGGTGTTGATCATGCCCGACAGCGGGCGTTATCTCGGCGAGCTATCCGAAGAGGAGGCCGCGAATCTGAGCCAGCGGCGAATGATACTTGCGAAGCTGCATGATGATCTGGAACGAATCGCGGCGGGCTGAAGCGGGTCCGCGACGGAATCCGATTGGCGCGGCGCGCTCTGTCGGCGCGCGCGCGACGGCGGACGGCTTGCGATGAAGGGGCGGCGCCGAGGCAAGATCGTCGTGCTCCATCTGGCGGCGCGATATCCGTTCGCGGGCGTCATCTGGCAGTTGCTTCATCATCTGGTGGGCTTTCGCGAACTGGGTTTCGACGTCTACTACATCGAGGACCACGGGGCGCACGTTTACGATCCGTCGATAATCACCGTTTCGCCCAATCCGGCGCGCAACCTTGCGATACTCGACTCGGTGCTGACACGCTATGGCTTCGGCGGGCGATGGTCGTTTTACGACGTGGTGCGCAACGAGTATGTCGGGATGAATCGAGCGCTCGCGATGGGACTTATCGCGGAAGCCGACATGGTGGTGAATCTGTGCGGAGCGACCGAGCCGCGCGAGGAGCATCTGCGGTCGCAATGCATGGTCTACCTCGAGACCGACCCGGGCGTCTTCCAGGTGCATTACGCGAATCGCGAGCCGCAGGTAGTCAGCAAGGCGGCGGCGCACAAGCTCTTTTTCACTTACGGTTACAATATCGGCGCGGCCGACTGCGTACTGCCCGCGGGCAAGCTCGGATGGCGTCCGACGCGGCCGCCGGTTTTGCTTTCCGAATGGCCCGACCTGAGTGGCGTATCGGCGCCGCCGGCGTTCACCACGGTCGGGACGTGGCGCAACCACGGCAGTGATATCGATATCGGCGGGCGGACCTTTTACTGGTCCAAGCATACCAACTTCGCCGCGATGCTCGAGGTGGCGAGCCGCGCGGAACAGCCGATCGAGCTTGCGACCGACCTCGACAGCGGGCCCGAGCACGAGCGCGCACTGCGCGGCGGTTTCAGCTTCCGTCCGGTCGTGCCGATGTCGCTCGATATCGACGCCTACCGCGACTATATCGGCGGATCGCGCGGCGAGTTCACCGTTGCCAAGGACCTCTACGTCAACACGCGCTCGGGATGGTTCAGCGACCGGTCGGCATGCTACCTGGCGTCGGGGCGTCCGGTGGTGACGCAACGCACCGGCTTCGAGAAGTTTATCCCGACCGGCGAGGGGCTGCTCGGCTTCGACGACTCGGCCGAGGCGGTCGAGGCTATCCGGATGATCAACGGGGACTATCGGCGCCACGCGCGGGCGGCGCGCGAAATCGCGGTGGAGTATTTCGATTCAGCGAAGCTGCTCGACGACATAGCGCGCGCCGCCGGGCTATAGTCAGGGGCGATGCACGCCGCGACGCGATTCCAGATAATCGCCGGGATCGACGCGTTCGGACCCGACACGCGCTTTCTGATCGAGACGATCACGGCCGGGCTGCTGTTGGGATTGGCGGTCGCGCTCCGGCGGCGCAGCCGGTGGTTACGTCCGCCGGCGCTACTGATGATGGCGGCGGGGATCACCCTTGACCTGCTGGTTCCCCTGATTCCCAACCTCGCGATGGCGGGGACGCTCGACGCCGCGGCGATCACGCTTTTCTGGTTCGGCCTGCTGCGCGGGCTGATCCGGCTGGTCGAGGGTTTCGCGCGGCGCGACCGCGTGCACTTTTCGACCATCTTCCGCGACCTGGCGACGCTGGTCCTGTGGACGGTGGTCGCGATGGTGGTGTTGCGCAGTTGCTTCGACGTCAACATCAACCATCTGCTGGCGATACCGGCGCTCTTGTCGGTGGTGGTGGGACTCGCGCTCCAGGAGACTCTGGGCAACATCTTCAGCGGGCTCGCGCTGCAGCTCAATCGGCCGTTTCAGCCGGGCGACTGGGTGCGATCGGCGGAGCGGCTCGGCCGCGTTCTGGGAATCGGCTGGCGCACGACGACGATCGTGACGCGCTCGGCGGAGACGGTCGAAGTGCCCAATGCGGAGCTGGCGAAGCAGGTGCTTACCGTCTATCCGCGCCACGCGACCGTCGACGAGATCGCAATCGGACTCGGCTATGACGAGCCGCCCAACCGGGTGCGCGAGATAATCCTGCGGGCGGTGCGCGATCTTCCGGAAATTCTCCAGGCGCCGGCGCCGGTCGTTTACGCGTGGTCGTTTGACGATTGGGCGATCCACTATCGGATCAAATACTGGCTTGCGGATTTCGGGCGGGCCGAAGAGGCTCGCGATCAGTTGGTCACGAATCTCTGGTATGCGCTCAAGCGCAATCAGATCGAGATTCCGTTTCCGGTGCAGACCTTACGGATGAGCCGCGCGCAGCGGGCCGCGGTCGTGGACTCGTCGAGCCATCTCGCGGCGGAACTGCGGCAGGTCGACTTCCTGCGCGCGCTCGACGACGCGGAACTCGCGCTGCTCGGCGGATCGGTGCGGATACGCCAGTTCGGGGCGGGCGAAATCCTGATGCGCCAGGGCGACGAGGCCGACGCCTTCTACGTGATCCGCTCGGGAACCGTGGATGTGTCCGCGACCGGCGCCGACGGCAAGCCGGTTCATATCAGCACGCTCACGCGGCCGGCCTTTTTCGGCGAGGCGGCGCTGATGACCGGCGAGCCGCGCAACGCGACGATCCGCGCGCACACCGACGTCGAGGTGCTCGAGATGACGCGGGAGGGTTTCACCGCCCTCTTCAAGGCGCATCCGGAGGCGGCGACGCGGATGAGTGAGATAATCGCCGCGCGGATGAGCGAGCGGCTCGGACTGCTCGACTCGGTGCATGCCGCCGACGGCGGCGCGCGCGCGCGGTCGAACTGGCTGCTCGCCAAGATGCGCTCGATCTTCGATTTGTAGGGCGCCGCGTAACGGCGCTGTGCGCGCGAGACTCTGGACACAGGCGGCGGTTGGGCTAAGGTTCTGATCGGAAATCGAAACCGGTCCGAGCCGCGAACGGATAGCTGAAGCGGCCGGCGCGCATCCGCAGCTATCGGGAGTGGCAGCGATGGTCAAAGCGATCTATTTCCTCAAGCGCAAGCCCGGGATGGACCTGGACGAGTTCTTCACTTACTGGCGGACCAGGCACGCCGATGCGGTGCGCAAGGTGCCTGAGCTAAGGCGCTATATCCAGTGCCACACGATCCGCTCCGGCTATAGCAAGGGCGAACCGGTGTGGGACGGTGCGGCTGAGCTATGGTACGACGACACGGCCACGATGCGGAGGATCGCGACGACGCCCGAGAGCCGTGCCGCGGCCGCCGACGACGACGCATTTCTCGACATGTCGCGCTTCGAGTTCATCCTGACCGAGGAGGTCGTGCAGAAGGAGGGCACCGTCACGCCGTCAATGGTGCATCTGGTGGAATTCGTCAACCGCAAGCCCGGGATGGACGTGGCAGCGTTCCATCGCTACTGGCGCGAGCATCACGGGCCGCTCGCGATCGGCCTGCCGATGATGCGCCGCTACGTACAGAGTCACGAGCGCGAATCGGCCTACGCGGGCGGGCGCGAGCCGCGCTACGACGGCGTCGCGGAAGTATGGTTCGACAGCACGGACGCGATGCGCGAATCGGCCAAGGGGGATCTTTACGCGAAGGTGCGCGAGGACGAACCGAACTTTATCGATACGGCGCGGCTCTCATTCATAATCACTCGCGATCATCAGATCGTGTAGTCGAGCGAGGTCGAAAATCGCGCGCGTGCCGACGCGAGTTCACTTGGTTTCGAATTCGAAAACGATCTCGGCCGGCGTCCGATCGGCGACCCCGTTGAGGCGCTCGAGATAGAGGTTGAGCGGGCGATCGTCGGGAGCGATCGCGCGCAGCGAATCGAGCGTCGTGCGGGCGTCTTCGGGGGCGCCGTTGCGGATGCGCTCCAGCGCCTCGTTGAAACGATCATAGAAGGACGTGTTCGCATCGTCTGAGCGGCGCGCGGCAACCTCGGCGATCGAAACCAGTTGCGCCTTGCCCTTCACGCGGACCAATCCGATCTCGCGCGCGCAGTATCCGGCGCCCGCTTCGTCGAGTGTCTGGCGATTGACCAGGATGTGCACCTTGAAATGGCGGGTGAGGCCTTCGAGGCGCGCGGCCAGATTGACGGTGTCGCCGATGACGGAATAGTCGAAGCGCTGCGCGCCGCCAAAGTTGCCGACCACCGCCTCGCCGGTCGCGATGCCAATGCCGATGTCGAAATCGGCGAAGCGCGGATCGCTGCGGCGCAGCTCGGCGAGCCCGTCGAGCATCCGGAGCGCGCAATCGACGGCGGCTTGCGCGGGATGCTCGATATGCGCGGGCGCTCCCCAGAACGCCATGATGCCGTCGCCCATCAGCTTGTCGACCACGCCGTCGGACTCGAGGACGAGCTCGGTCATCACGCTCATGTAGGTATTGAGCAGGGCGACCAGCGGCTCGGGCTCGGAGCGTTCCGCGCGGGCGGTGAAATTAACGATGTCGGAGAAGAGGATCGCGAGATGGCGGCGCTCGCCGCCGAGCTTGAGGCCCTCGGGATCGTCGACCACCGAGGCGATTACGTCGGGATGGAGATAGTGCTCGAAGGCGTTGCGCAGGTGGCGCTTCTCGAGGCCCTCGGTAATGTAGCGATAGGAAGCCAGCCCGGTGTAGGCGACGACGGCGGCGGCGAGCGGAAAGACAACGCCGATGAGGACGCCGTCCGCGTCGAGGCGATATTGCGCGTAGGCGGAGAATCCGATGATGAGCGCGAAGGCGGTTGCCGCCGACCACATCGCGGAAAGGTAGGCGGCGGCGAGGCTGACGGCGAGCACGAGCGCGAATGCGGCCAATCGCTCTTCGCCGGTGCCCGCTTCGGAGCGGCTCACGAAATCGCCGCGGAGCAGATTGTCGAGGGCGTTGGCGTGCAGCTCGACGCCGGGAAAGTCGGCGCCCACGGGCGTGACGACGCGATCGCCAAGCGCGTGCGCGGTCACTCCGACCAGCACGATCTTGCCGGCGAGCGCAGCGGGCGGCACGCGATGGGCGAGGATGTCGGAAATCGAGTAGCGAGGGAAAGTGCCGGCCGGGCCGCGAAATCGGATTATCATCCGGCCAAGTTCGTCGACCGGAATGTGGGTATCGCCGAGCCAGACCGAAGCGACTCCGAAGGGCGCGAGCTCAAGTTCGGTCGTGGCGCCATTGCGATAGGCGGCGGCGAGCGCGAGGTAGAGCGGCACGCAGTAGCGGCGGTTGAAGCGCACGACGGTCATCTCCGTGCGCATCGTGCCGTCAGCGTCCGCGTCGACATCGACAAAGGCGGTGCCGCGCGCGGCGCTGTTGAGGATCGGAACCGGCGGAAGGTAGGCGCGCGCGGACATCAGCGGACCGGCCTTGCCGCCGACCTCGCGCACCGACTGATAATCGAGCGGCGGCGGATTCAGCGTCACGGAGCGGAAGCCCGCGTTCGATTCGCCAACCAGTCCCCGGCCGAGGCGATGGGACTCGAAGGCGTAGCCAAGATAGGTCGCGCCCTGCGCCTTGAGCGATTGGGCAAAGCCGCTGTCGTTGCCGGCGGTGAGGGCCTGATCGATCACGAGACGGCTGAGGCCCATCAGTGCGAGGCGATCTTTGAGTTTCGCGATTTCGACATCGTCGGCGTCGGCTTCGCTGAAGAGTACGTCGAAGCCGATCACCGCGGGCTTGTAGCTGGCGAGGGCGTCGACGAGGCGAGCCTCGACGCTGCGAGACCAGGGCCAGTGGCCCAGCGCCGCGATACTGGCGTCGTCGATGGCGGCGATCGCGATGGCGCCGGTGGGCGACGGCGCGCGGCCGACATACATGCGCATGTCGGAGGCTTTGAGCTCGGCTATTTGGAAGGCGTCGGGATGGCGCCAGTTGAACGCAAACAGCGCGACAATAATCGCGAGGCCGATCAGCAGTGTGCGACGCTCACGAGCGCGGCTCCGTTTGACTATCGTCGAGGCCATCGCGCGCCGCCCTCGGCAGGTTGTCTGCGTTTCGGACCGGCCCGAAACCGCATCGGCCCGCCGTGACTTTACCTCGTGCCCGTGTTCGGATGGCGCAGGGACGTATTGTGGCTGCTGCTGCTAAAGACGCCGGCGGCGTCGAGCCCGCCGATCACACCGCCGATCACGATTCCGTTGCCAAGCAACAATCCGACGGTCTCACCGGTGGTGTTACCCGCCGCGGGCGGAGTCGCTGCGGCAGCGGCGCCAATCGGGCTTTCCTGGCTCGGAGGGTAAAAGCAGGCGACCACGGTCTTATGGCCCTCGTGCACGTCAACCGTTCCACCGGCAGGATTAGTAGTGTTGGTCACCGCGACCACGCCCTTATACACCCGGACATCCGTATAGCGCCTACACCCTTTATACTCTTTGCGCTCGACACCGTGCTTATACGACGTGTCGTAATCGGTGCCGCGAGCGGAGGCGACGGCGTTCGGCGTATGCACTTCGAAGTCGGGTCTGACGCCGGAGGTATAATTGACGAAAGATCGGAGCACGCCGGAGAAGACACTGACGTGCGTCTCGCGAGCGCTCGCGCTGACCATATGCTCGTCGATCGTCACGTTGGCCGACTCTTCGAGGTCGAGCCTGGAGGCGTCGGAGAGGGTGATCGTGACGAGGCCGTTGGCTCCGGTGACGATCTTGTCGCCGACATCGACGGCCGTCCCGACGGTCGCCGGAATCGAGGTTCCGGCGCGCTCGATATGGACGTCGCCGCTGGCGGCGGTCACGGAGCCAGCCGAGGTCTGGGCGCGCGCAATAGAAGCACCGAACATCAGCGCTGCCAGAACCATGATGCTTATGCAAACAACTCTAGTCTCGTTGGACAGCATTGTAATATTCACTTTATTAGACCGCCAAAATTACTATACTGCGTGACAACTGATGTCAAATGATGTCAAACTTCTCACACACGAAGCTGTGGCGAAACGCGAGTGCCCATTCCTCCTCGATATCGCGGCATGGCTCTCGTGGCATCATCACAGCATCGGGAGCGGTCACAAGGCCACTGCGACTGAACGATCCAGAGCCAGTCTCAGTTCGGCCAGATTTGTGCATTCGAGCAGGGCGGTGACCTCTCTCTCGTACAGAAAGATGGCGCTGTCACCGGAACCCCATCGCTCGCGCGGTTCGGGGTTGAGCCAGACCACTGCGCGGCTTGCGCGTGCGATCTCGCGCAGATGGTCGGGGCGGGCGGGACGCCGATTGTTGCGCCCATCGCCCATCACTATGACCAGCGTCGCCGATCCGAGAAGCTCGACGCGCCGCTCTCGCACCTCGGCGAACACGCGCGCGAAATCCGAACGGGCATAGAGATCGAGTGGCGTTGCAGTCACGACGCGCCCGTCCTCAAACTCGACCTCGGCTATCCGATCGACGAAGACAAAGCTCCGGACGGAACGGAAGGATGCGCGAGCGCCGGCCGCAATTTCAAGCATCAGCTCCGAGGCGTACCTGACAGAGCCCGATACGTGGGCGAGCAGGAGAAGATCGACATATGCCGGACGGCGCGTGCGCCATCGCAAATCGAACATCGCTCCGCCGCGCTGCATCGAGGCGCGTATGGTGCCGCGAAAATCGACGCGGCCGCGATTGCCGCGCCTGAGGCGTCGCCCGACGCGGACACGAAAGCGGCGCGCCAACGGCGCAAGCGCGTCGCGCGCGGCTTCGTATTCGAGCTGTGTGTACGCAGCGAAGGGCGTCATGTGCGCCGCTTGCATGCCGGCGAGGCGGCCGGCCGCCGCGCCGGCATGCGGCGTATCGCCGGGCGCGTCCGATTCGTCATGCGAAGCGCCGGTATCACGGTTGTCGGCGGAATCGTCGTTGCGCTCGCGTGGGCGCGCCCGCGGGGCATCGGGGTCGCGCGCCGAACCGGGCCCGGGGGGGGGGCCCCGGCGCCCCCCGG
>VFSW01001524.1_pt1 | contig 35331 bp, 40 predicted proteins | sample 5358111 | NCBI WGS metagenome assembly VFSW01 (sample SAMN11554181, study PRJNA540505) | mine drainage metagenome | isolation source: sediment from site ElyBrook_90M | place: USA: Ely Copper Mine, Vershire, VT | collected 2017 | reverse complement strand
CGAACCTCGGCCTCAAAGAGCCGCAATTGCCGGGCATTGACCGACCCGGAACAGTCGACGGCAATCGCAATTTCACCGACACCCTCCCGGACCACTCCCGGCAGATAAAGACCTGCCCAGATATGGCGGCGGTTCGGACGCATCCAGCTGTAATCGGATGGCGTCGTCTCCGACCAAAGCCGACGCAGCCTCGCACGCCAGTCGACCGCGGCCTCCGCTGCGCCTTCGAGCGTTCGTCCGATACCGGCTGGGACCCTACCCGCCTGTTTGGCAAGGGTCACTGCCTGGCTCACGGCAATTGTCCATTCCCTGCTCTGTTCTTCGATGGTCTGAGCTTCCTCGTCCCCGATGGGTGCGTCGAGGACCTGTCCGATCCCGCCTTCGCTCACCGGAGCGGACGGCTGGTCCATGTCTCTCTCCGCCGAGGGAGCATCGCCCACTCCGTCTTCCGCAGAGCCATCGCTTCCGCCCTCGTTGCCGGATTTCTGTTCGGCCTCGGCTTCGAGTTGGTTATAGATCTGTTCAGCACTCATTTCACGGAAGCGATTGTCCACGAGAACGCCGTCAGGCAAGCTGAGGCCGGCGTCGAGCAGCAAGGGATTGATGGCATAGTCACAGGCTTCGTTCCATCGCCTCGGATGGCGTCCGGAGCGGCGGACATGATGGTGAAGCCCGGGGTGCATGACCTCATGGGCCAACACCCCGCATAGCGTTGCCGGGTTCAGCGAGTCGACGAACTCGGGGTTGTAATAGAGCGACACGCCATCGGTGGCCATTGTCGGGATCGAGTGGCACTCCCGCCCCTTCAGGCGAAACAGGAGCGAGCCGAAGAAAGGATGGTCCAGCAACAGCGCAGTGCGGGCCTTCTGAATGCGTAGCTCCGTTGGCGTCTGATATTTCATGCGGCCGTGGGCGCCTCCATGTACGCGGACATATGGGCAAAGATGCTCTCGACGGTCGGGGTTTCCCTGGCGTCCGGCGTAGTTGCCGCCTCACGATCACGCAGCACACCGTCCATTTGCGCGACGATGTTGGCAGCGTCAGTCGCAGCTGTGACACGCAGGAGATCGTGCTTCTTGAGGTCTTGGGCGGAGTGATTGCACAGCCGCTGCCTGATTTGCTCCGCGAAGCGGTTCAAGTCGGCATCCCCGTTGACATTGAGGCGCGGCAGTATCTCCGCCAGGTCGACGACGTTGGTCACCAGCGACGCATGGAAGCGCGACTCTGGCTCGTTCAGGCGGTCCACCATGTGGGAGACCACCTCCCTGAGCCGCTTCCACAGGTCTTCGGTCCCCCGCGTCAGCGACTGGCGTACATTGGCATCGATCTCGCGGGAGACGCGGGCCTGTTCCTCGGCCGACATCTGGACGCGGAAGTCCGCACCGGACGGGATGGGGAGAATCTCAAGCTTCACGCCGAACTTCTCGCGCAGCTTCTCTACCGTCGGATAATCTTCCTCGCGAAAGAGTCCATTCAATTCCGGACGCACCTGGTCGATGTACTGGGGATAAACGGCAAGAAAGCTGTCCACTCCCTGCTCGAAGCTGGCCTCGAACTCGCGCATCCGCGCCATCAGGTCAAAGTAGAAGTTCGACGGCAGCAGACGGAAGCCTTCGTCGGACCAGGGCAACGTGATCTTGTAGAAGTATTGGCGTATCTGTCCGGCAAGCGTGCGGAGGTCGTCCAGCTTGTCCGCGCCACGCAGTAGCTGTTTGTTGTATCTGCCGGCGTCCCGGTGCGCGCCGTGCTGGCTGGCGACATCGCGGCTGATTTTGCGGTCATGTTTGACGGCCGTCCAGATGCTGATATGGACAGCGGCGAGCATTGCGCGTTCGGTGATCATTGAAGAACCTCCCTGTACTCCACACCGAATCGAACGAACTCCGGGGTATGGGTGATTGCGGTATCGCGTGCCGCCGCGTCGCGCACGGCCATCACACGCATCTCGGTGGGCATGCGGTCGAGGTATCGGAGTCCCCTCGCTATCGAGTTATCGGTCACCACTCGTCCAAGCGCGGTGGCGATGGCGATCTGTGCCGAGGTCTCCGCGGGCAGCGGAGCCGTGTCCGGGTTGAGCAGGATCTCGTCGATCGACGGCAACTGACGGAACAGCCGGAGGAATGCCACCAGTTCGGAGGTCGCAGCCGGTCCTACTGTCCCGTCGAGGAGCTGCGCCTCGAAGTCGCTCGCTCCCGAAAGAAAGGCCGTCTTCTGGCGGTTTGCAATGCCGCTGAGGACGTTCGAGGCCATCTCCCAGGAGCGGGGAGTGGGCCACGCATTGGCGTCTGAAGTAACGTCGGCCGCAAGCAGCAGCTCGGGCTTGAACCGAAGGAATGCGACGATCTCTGGGCGGACCCCGGCCTTGATGGCCCATCTGCACCAGTCGTCCAGATCGGGCTCAAGGTCGAGATGGACGAATCGATTCCGCAGCGGTCGCGGCATCGAGAAATGAACGCCCCGCTCGGAAGCCGGGTTCCCTGCCGCGACGACCACCCATCCGTCCGGCAGCACATACTCCCCAAGCTTGCGATCCAATACCAGCTGATAACAGCCCGCCTGGGTCATCTGGGGCGCCGAGGTCAACTCATCGAGAAAGAGGATGCCCTTGCCCGAGGTTGGAAGGAACTTGGGAGGCACCCATTCGGTCTGGTCTCCGGCGATCCGGGGCAGGCCCCGAAGATCGACCGGGTCAAGCAGACCGGCGCGCACGTCAAGAAAGTCATAGCCAAGGTCGTCTGCGACCTGATAGACGATCTGCGATTTGCCGACGCCGCATGGCCCCCATAGATGCAGGGGCACACGCTCGCGGATCAGCGCATGGAGCGCTTCAAAGAGCTTGGATGGTTTCATGGATTGTCCTTATGAGGAGTCGGAATTGCTAATTTCCGTGGGGAAGCTAACTAAATCAGGATGGAAGGGCGCCGTTGACTCCACAGGAATACGAAAAGCTCCTCGGGGCTCTGAAGCAGAGCAGATCTCTCTACCTAGACATTGGCCGGATGATCATGGAACGCCAGCAAGGGGACACTTGGGCAAGGCCATCGCAGGTAATCTGGCGAGGGATCTTCGCGAGGAGTTCCGGGGATCGAATGGGTTCTCTGCCGCCAATCCCTGGCGAATGAAGAACTTTTTGAGCCTACGGGCCAATGAAAACTCGCACAGCTTGTGCGAGAAATAGGCTGGTCGCACAACATCACCATCATCGAGAGATGCAAGAGTGACGAGGAGCGGGAGATCTACATCCGCAGCTGTAGACGGCACGGCTGGACTCCCCATGTGCTCGTGCATCACATGGAGAACAAGGATTTTAGGCGAACGAGGTGGTCTGCCAGTTCCAACCGCTTCCGCTTGTTCTTCTCGACGAACGCACACCGGTCCAAACGTGTTAGAGAATGAATTATGACGCGCAAGCAGACAAAACCAGTCCCAATGGGGAACGAGGTCGGCGTGGTATCTCCAGCCTTGATCGAGGATCTTCGCCAACTCATCGCGGAGGCACGACAAAGCGTTGCCACCACTGTCAACGCAGGTCTTACGTTGCTCTACTGGCGCGTCGGCAAGCGAGTCGTTGATGAGGTTCTCGGCAAAGAACGAGCCGCTTACGGCCGGCAGATTGTCGTATTGCTGGCACGACAATTGGTTCTGGAGTATGGCCCGAGCTTCGGGGAGAAGAACTTGCGCCGGATGATGCAGTTTGCCGAAGTCTTCCCCAAGGAAGAGATTGTCGCATCGCTGATACGACAATTGAGCTGGACCCATTTCATTGCTTTGCTACCCATCAAGAACCCTCTACAACGCGACTTCTATGCCGAACTATGCCGTGTCGAAGGTTGGAGCGTCAGCAGGCTTCGTCAAAAGATCGACTCCATGCTCTTTGAACGGACGGCGCTCTCTCGTAAGCCTGAGAAACTTGCGCGCAAGGAGCTTGACGCCTTGCGAACGGATGACAAATGGATGCCGGATATGGTCTTTCGTGACCCCTACATACTGGATTTCCTTAAGCTCTCCGAAGCCTTCAGCGAGCGGGATTTGGAGACAGCGATTCTCCGTGACATCGAGGCTTTCCTCCTGGAGATGGGAACAGGTTTCAGCTTCGTCACTCGTCAGAAGAGAATGGTGATCGACGGCGAAGATCACACCCTCGATCTGCTTTTCTATCACCGGCGCCTGCGCCGGTTAGTCGCCGTTGAACTGAAACTGGGCAAGTTCAAAGCCGCCTACAAAGGCCAGATGGAGCTCTATCTACGCTGGCTGGAAGAAAACGAACAGGAACCCAGCGAAGAGTCGCCGCTCGGTTTGATCCTGTGCGCCGAAGGGGGACACGAAAGCATCGCCCTACTCCGATTGGACCAAGCTGGCATCCGTGTCGGTCAATACCTCACGGAATTGCCGCCCAAGAAACTTCTCGAACGCAAATTGCATGAGTCAATCGCGCTTTCCCGAGCCTTGCTGGAAAGCCGCTCGAAACCGCGGGGTCGGGAAAAGACTGCGTCCAAAGCGAAGGCGAGCAGTTGATTCAACTAGGACTGGTTTTCCAGATAGCTCATGCGCGGATGCGGCGTAGTCAGTGTACTCTAGGGTAGCGAACAACAGGCGAAGGCTGAAAAATCCGCCGTAGCACGTACATAACGCTTCGCTCCGACGACCGAGGTAGAACGCAATGGCGGAACCTGTCTCAACCAAAGCGTCGCAAGAACGCAATATGATCTTCTTGAGTCATGCGACTCCAGAAGACAATGAGTTCGCGCGCTGGCTCGCGCTTCAACTAGCTAACGAGGGCTACGCAGTATGGTGCGATCTCACCAAACTGTTGGGGGGCGAGGACTTCTGGAAGGACATCCAAGAAGCGATTCGATCACGGTCGATTCGATTTTTATTTGTTCTCTCCCGCGCTTCCAACGCCAAAGACGGCACACTTCAGGAATTGGCCTGCGCGAAGGCAGTTGCAGCCACCCTCAAACCCACCGTCAGGGATTTCATCATCGACCTAAAGGTCGATGATCTGCCTTACTCTGAGGTGGACATTGAAATTCAGCGGTTGAACTACATCTCATTCCGTTCTTCCTGGGCCCACGGATTGGCGAAGCTGCTGGAAAAGCTAGCCGAAGACGCAGTGCCAAAAGATTCTCGCTTCAACCCGGACGCAGTAGCTTCCTGGTGGCGCTCACAACCGACTCTTAGCGCCAATCAGGGATTGTTAGAAACTCCGGAGACGGAGATCTCCAATTGGTTTCGTATCGAGCATTTTCCAGAGACAGTATGGTGCCACCACGTCACCCGGCACAAGCCTGGCAAGTTGGACTTCGACATCAGACGGCTCAGTTATCCTGCGGCTAAACCAACCGATCTAAGTTTTCTATCGTTCGCCAGTGCGAAGCAAATTGACGGCGAGCTAGATTCAAGTGTCTATATCCAATCGTCACAAACGATCAAGGTTAAAGAGGTGTTGGCTCGGAAACATCCGCTTGGATACCACCTCGTAAACATGGTCCGCCAAGGGTGGGAACGAATGATGGAGGCTGGAGAGTGCTCGGTACAGCGCATTCCTCCACAACCGTCTCGCTACTATTTCACCAAAGGCAAGATTCCAGATGATCGCCTGTTCTTTACGGGTGTCAACGGCAAACGTACCTATCGCGACGTGGTGGGATTCGCAACCAAATTGGGTGCGCGTCGATATTGGCATTACGCGATCAGCGGCAAGCCAGAACTCTTCCCATTCCCGCATCTGGTCATACGCGGCCACGTCCTCTTCTCTGATTCTGGTGGCCCCCTTTGGGAGGACGCGCAGAAGGCCGCGAAGGCTCGACGTAATCAGTGCAAGACATGGTGGAACGACGAGTGGCGTGATCGAATGCTCGCGATGACCACGCATCTTAAGGATGCGGGTGGTTTCATCTCAATTCCGATGTCTTCTGATCGCTTCATAAAACTATGTGGAGATCCGGAGACGTTTGAAAGCCCCGTTTCTTATCAGAGCGTCGCTGAAATGGACGAGGCACTGGACGATTACTTCGAGGACGAAGACGAAGAGGATTTTGAGGAAGCCTTCACTGATGAAAACCAACCAGTTGATTCACCTGCCTGAACCACTCCTTCTCTTCCGGCATGAACAAGGAATGGAAGACCCTCGTGACGGTTTGACCCTTTTCGGCCCACTAGACATAGCATCGCCCCTTGGAGTCCGCGCTGGCGTGGTCGGCACCGCGACCGGAATCGCCATTTTTGAGCGCTGGGTTGACGCACTCCATCACCCGATAAAGACTAAGGTTCCCATTGCCTCGAGACCGCCTTTTGCAGGCTTCGAGAGTATTTTTCGGATACCTTGGCAGAGCAAACCTTTGCACCACGCAACTATTGACGAAGATGAACTAAAGAGCAGGCTGTATCAAGATGACCGACACCAGCGAGTCTATGAGACCGTCGAACTCTTTGCCGATGCGATATTGCGTGTTCATCGAGAGGAAGAGGCTAAACCAGATCTTTGGTTTGTTGTGATTCCGGACGACGTCAGGAAATACTGCCGTCCACAAGCGGTTGTCGAAGCCAACCTTCGGCATGAAGCTCGAAGACACTTCGCAACAACCCTCAAGGACAACGTCCGGTTCGCAAGAAAGCTGCAAACCAGCCCCTCCCTTTTCTCCGAGCAGAACGTGGCGGCCGAGCCATATGCCTACAAAGAGCATTTTAGAAATCAACTGAAGGCACGTCTTCTCATAGATCGTATCCCGACTCAGGTCGTTCGCGAAAGCACCCTAGCCAATATTGGACCTCGCGGTGTGAGCGCGAGAGAACAGACAGACGAGCGGCTGCAATCTCAAATTGCTTGGAACATCAGCACCACGGCCTTTTACAAACTTGGAGGGCGCCCCTGGAAAGTGGATGGAATCCGTGAAGGGGTTGCGTATGTCGGCCTCGTCTTCAAACGCAATTTGAATTCTGGGTCGGGAAACGCAGCGGCTTGTGGTGCACAAATGTTTCTGGACTCTGGTGACGGTCTGGTATTCAAAGGAGCCGACGGAAGCTGGTTCAACACTGAAACGCAGGAATGTCATCTGAATCGGACCGCAGCGAAGGACCTAATTGCGAAAGCAATCGAATCATACAAATTGAAGCACGATGGTCAGTGTCCAAAAGAGTTGTTCATACACGGCCAAACACGATTCAACGGGGATGAATGGGCTGGGTTTCAAGATGCTGTTCCCAGTGGCACAAAGGTCGTCGCCGTGCGCATTCGCGACGAGCACTCGTTCAAGCTTTTCAGCCGCCAAAACACTCCGGTCCTTAGAGGAACGGCTTTTATTTCCGACCCGAATAGGGCGTATCTCTGGACGAAGGGATGGACGCCTCGTCTTCGCACCTATCCCGGCATGGAAGTTCCGAATCCGCTAATCGTCGAGATTTGCCGAGGAGATGCAGACATTGAAATCGTCCTCAAGGACGTTATGGCTCTGACGAAGCTGAATTACAACACCTGTAGATTCGGTGACGGCAAACCTATCACGCTAAAATTTGCTGACGCCATCGGCGAAGTTCTTGTCACCCGACCAGTCAAAGATGCCCCGCCACTACCGTTCATGTATTACATTTAGCCCTTGTTGGACCCCAATTCCTTTATAACAGGCACCACAGAGCGCCAGTCACATCCGCATCGGCATCACGACATAGCGTTGCTGGTACCCGGCCGTGATGTTCTCCGGCATGATGACGGCGGCCGAGTTCGCGTCCTTGAGCGAGATGCGGACCTCGTCTTCCCCGCCGAGCGTCTTCAGAAAGTCCAGCAGATAGGTGCCGTTTAGCCCAAGTGTGACGGGTGAAAACGCATAGTGGATGGGCAGGATTTCCTCCGACTCGCCTTGGTCCGGGGAGGACGAGCTGATCTTCAAGGCGTTGTTTTCGAGATGAAACTTAACCCGGCTCGACTTCTCGTCCGCAAACTGCAGCACGCGCTGCACGGAACCCAGCAGTTCCACCGTGCGCACCACGGTGAAGTTGGTGTGGTCGCGAGGGACGACTGCTTCGTAGTTCGGAAACTGTCCGTTGAGCTTGCGGACGCTCAGCCGGCGCGGGCCGATACGGAAGTAGACGTTCGCCTCATCCTGGCTGAAGTCGACGGTCTCCTCTTTGGAGGACCCCAGCAGCGAGAGCAGATCGAGCATGCACTCCCTGGGCAGCAGGGTCTTCGACGTGGTGTTGCCTTCGACCAAGGCCTCCTCGTCCGCCATCTCGACCAGCGACATCCGGTGTCCGTCGGTGGCCACCATGCCCATGCGATTGACGCGGAGCAGGAGAAGGGCGGCATTGAGCAGATATCGCTCGTCCGTCGTAGCGACGGCAAACACCGTTTGCCGGAGGACTGTCTTCAGCGCACGGCTGCTCAACCGGACCACCTCGACGGCCGGCTCCGGGATCGCGGGGAAATCTGCCGGGTTTCGTCCCGGCATGCGCGTGCGGGAAGAGCCTGCATGGACTTGAAGATGCTGGTTCTCCAGCAGCTTGACCGCGATCCTTCCCTTGGGAAGCACTTTCAAGTAACTGAGAAACTTCTGGGCGGACACGGCAGCCTTGCCGGCAACCTTGACCTCGGCCGGGCATTCGCTCCGGAGGGTTCGCTTGAGATCGCAACCCGTGATGGCGAGCACGCCATCCTTGGCGTCCAGCAGGAGGTGCGACAGGATCGGGGGCGTTCCCCTGGAATCGGAGGCACGCTCGGCAGCGGCAACTTCTGTCATCAGCGCGTCGCGGTCCACCGTAAAGTGCATGAGTTGCGTCTCCGCGGCATTTGCAGCCGCAGTGGAAGAGGTAGAAGGCATGATGGGTAACGTCCTTTCGGGATGCATTGGGAGAAGGTGCTGGAGTGTTCACGCAAACGAGAACAAGCCCTGTCCGCGATCGTCGCAGCGGAACATCGGGGTATCGTCGTTGGGCTTGTGTTCTTCGGGAACAGGTAAGGACGCCGGAGGGGGTGGCGGCACAGGGACGCCGAGGACGGTGTCGGGAAATGGAAAGGCCAGCCACGGGACATAGAGTGCGGCGTTGACGCGGCAAATCGCCGCTACAAGCGGGTCGATGTCGCATCCGTAGAGGCAGTACGAGTAGTTGCTGGCATGGAGCAACAGTCTGCCGCTGCCTACGGCCGGGTCGAGCACGCGCATGGTGCGCGGATCGCGGCCGCCTGCGCCCCGCGCGTCGGCAAACGTCATTTGCGCCATGAACTCGGCGACATTGTGGGGTGTCGGGAAGAACGCGTGCGGGTTCCATCCTCCGCTGCGACGCTCCGAGAGCATCGATCCCAGGTAGTCGTGGGGCTCGACAAGAAGCGGCTCAAAGTTGAACGAGCGATAGAGTGCTTCGTTGGTTGCCTCATCGACGCGGGGCATCTCCCCCGCAACCGCCAGTCCCCAGGCAAGCCACTCGATCAGGTTTTGGAACGCGGTCCACGCCGATTCCCGTTCGGCGATCAGGTGGATGCACATCTCCAGCATCTTGCGACCGTCTGGCTTCGGGCATTCGATGAACCGCATCTGGGGGATGGGCTCATCCACGAGCCTGCCCGCTTCGAGGATGCGCATGTGATGATTCCAACGGCCTGGCGCCTTGGGATGTTCGTCGGCGAGTTGCACTTGATTCAAGAGCCAACCGCGATAGTGCCAGGGTGGGACCTCATCGCCCAAACGCAGCATTCGGCCCGTGGCCAGGACGAAACGGTTGATGTCCAGAGACGCGGAGTCATCTCCCCGCGGTGCGCAAACAGGCCTGGGGATCCTCCGGGGGAAAACTTGGATGGAAAGACATTTGGGTCAAAGAGCTGGTTCAACACAGAGTCCTTGGGTAGAAACCCTGTCAGTCCGACTCGGGTCCTGCTCGTCAGGCAACGCGAATGTGATAGCCGCGCGCCACGGTGACGCCTTCGAACTCCGCTCCCGCCGCAATCTCGCGCTTGATACCGTCGTTGTACGGTGAACTGTCCTCCATGGCGGCATCGAAGGTTCGTTGGAGGTTCTCCGGCAGCGCGGCCCGTATCGTCTCCCAGAGGTCTCCATCGAACTTCGCCGCCACCCGGCGCAGGCGCATGGGGATGGCGTCCGGGTTCTTGATCCTCACCGAGTCCTGGCTGTTCTTCTGCCGCCTCAGCGTGAACTGGGGACCTTCCATCTTGGTGAGGCTGCGGGTTTCGAGGAAGTAGAGCACGAGCGCCTTGGTCTGCGCGGCCTTGTTCTCGGCCGTCTTCCCGCGTGCCGCGAGACGCGCGGCCTCAGACTTGCAATACGCTTCCCGGGCCTCCATGACCCGGATGAATCTGCCGATGCGGTCTACCTTCTGGCCGAACGCTTCACAGAAACACTGGAACTCGTTCCGGCTCTCGTCGCTGATCTCACCGGTTTCCTCAAGCTCGTCCTGCATCAGGTCGAGCATCACGTCGATCTCCCGATCGATATCGAGTAAAGAGTGCTCCGACGCAATCGTGTCGGAGCTGGCCGCCGGCCTCTGCGTCGGCTCGGCAAACGGCAGAACAGGGTCTTGAGTCATGACAACGGTTTCCATGATGCAATCTCCAGGTCGGTGAAATGGACGCTCCCGTTCGGAGCTGGTACGGGGCTCAGAAGAGCAGAGGCTGAGCCGGTGTGGCTACGGCCGGCCCGCGGCGTTCCTCGGGCGACTCTTCAAGCGTGTACTCGCGGTCCCGGAGGGAGCGGAGGTGGTAGAAAACGCCGTTGTCGCCCCGGAACGCAAGCCTCTTCCGGTTTCGGACGGTTCTCTCGACAACGAGAAAGCGCGAGTGGACGGTGCCATCGGTGAACGTAAGAGCCTGTGCAAGGACGAGGGTCTGACCGGCCCTTGGCCTCGCCTTGGCCAGTCGCGCTCGGCACTTCCGCCGCCACGCGTTGGCCCACTCCGAGTCTGTGGGGGTCAGGAGATCGAGGATGGCTGCGGGACAGTCATGGTCACAAGGCCCCATGGTTTCATCCATGTCCTTGTAGCCGAAGATGTACCCTTCTTTGTCGCGCGTGTTGTAGTTCACCAGGCACACGATAGCGGACACACTGCGCTCCCCGGAGACCTTCTCCACGCGTTCCACCGCGGCATAGTAGCGCCTCATCTGCACCAGCGAGGAGCGCAGCACCCGGTAGCTGCGCTCCTCCCGGTCAAAGGTGAACTGATGGTCGAGATACTCAGTTGGGGTCTTGAAACCGTCGAGCGAAGTCATGTAAAGCCAGCCCATAGAAGGTCCTTCGCAGAGTTGCTGCGGGCGATTGATTCGTTTGAATGCAAGGTGGGGACGCCGAATGATCGATGGGTGCCTAACCCGGAGAGGGTGTTAAAACCGAGTGACCGGTCTCGGAGGCAACGCCGGCCACCAAAGCGCATCCGGAGGGAGCCGAACACAGCTTTTTCAATGCGCGATTGCCCGCAATTCCTGAAGAGTGGGTAGCGCGAAAAGACCTTATTGCGATATCGCTGTGATCCTGTTGCTATTATTCTCGGGAAAGACCTGCAAGCTTCAATCTCGGCATCAAGCTCACTCCCGCACTCTGTCCGCTAGACAGAACCTGGAGCGCGCCATCCTTGGAGGAGTCGATGAGCGATTGGGATGAGGACATCAACGAAGAGGCCAGCCGACGGGTGGCCGGCTCCATTGAAACGCTGAATGGGTTACTCAACGCCAGAGAGTGGCCCTTTGAGTTTCGGCGCGGAGAGCAAAGACGTGACGGGTTTTCCGCCGAAGTGAAGCGAGCACTCCCGGAAGGTATTTCGGTGCAGGACATCCTTGAAGATATCGAGGATTTTGCGGTTCTTGCGGCTTTGACCGAAAGGACCGGAGCGCCGCATCTGGCAGTCCGCTTCGGAGACCGCTACGTTGCCTTGTTGCCGGCTCGCGGGGTGATGAACACTCTGGCTCGAATGGACTGGCCTTTTTGGCCCACCCCATTCTTCGACCGGTTTACACAGGATTGGTTCCGAGGCGGACTCTACCAGTCACTGGAGTTGCGTCTGCAGGAACGCAGTTGGGAGCAATCAAAAGGAGATTTCCTCTCCGGTCTGTCGCTTTTCCTGATCGCGCGCGTTGCGGGCACACAGTGGCTCAACAGGGGCGGCGTGTCGGTCCAGAGCGCGCGAAGCTCAACCCCGAGCTTATCGTCGGCGGGCCAATGGTGGACTGTAGAAACCCAGGCGTCCGGGCTCTCCGCCTATTGCGCGGGCACCCATGCGGCGCGCGTCCCGGCAGACTATCTGGCCGGCGTCACGTCGGTCTCCGGCGCCTCCAGTCAGCCCCACCTTCCTGTCTTTCTGCCTCTGGGGACCATGTATTTAGCGGGGGACGCCGGGCCGGGCGGTACGCTTGTTTGGGACGACAAGACGTTTGTCACAGTCCCGAGTGCTACCCCGCTGTTTGCGACAAAGCGCTTCTGAATTCGGGAGGGGATCATGGGCTGGAAGACGATGGTCGACAACGCCGCACAGTACGGTTTCCTCGGCCCCATGGTCGGGATCGCCGGTCTTCTGATCGGGGCCGGTTCAGCCATCCTCTTCGGCTGGACTGGGACACTCAATAAATGGAAACCGCCCGCCGACACCCTGCCTGAGCCCTTAAGCCGCATGGTGACGATGCTGTGCGCGATCGGGATATTCTTCGCATGGGCTTTCGCGGAGCCCACCAACATCGGAGTCTACGTCCACGCGATCGTTTGGACCCTGGTCGTGGCCGTCGTTGCTTTCTTGAGCTATGTTGGCCTGCGTGCCTTTTGTGGCCGATTTCGCTGGCCGCTTGTCGACGGTGCGAACAAACCCGCAGGCGAGACGACGATCTGGGGCGGCTTCTGGCTGACGCCAGCAGCACGCAGTGCGGAAGCGGATGGGACGCCAGTCGAGGCCTTTCTCGCTGGAAATCTCTTCGACAAGAGCAAAGTGTGGCCGCCGCTATCGCTCGCCGCATCCGCCGTCGTCACCGCCATCGTTCTCCTTGCGGCCCTTGTGTCTGGAACGGTCTGCATCGCGGCGACGGCGACCACGGCGCAGGTCTTATTGACGAAGAAGCCCGCCCGCGATGTGTTCAGTACGTCGAGCGTGCCGGGACTGCCGGCGTCCAAGCCCGCGTCGACGCCGCCGAACAAAGAACCGTCAGCGCAACACTGAGGACAGCCCGTCGGGCACCGGCCGCGACTGCGCTCCCGCAGGAACCCCGCGGCCGAAGGATCGACTATGCGGCGATGGGACTCTCTTCGCCCGCATCCTCCGCCTCGATCTCCGCCATGATCTCGTCTTCTTCATCGTTCACGTCGTCGGAATCCGATGACGCCGCTGGAGCGGGAGCCGACGCTCCGAAATCAAAGAGGCTCGCGGTTTGGGGTGGGGCGGGCTTGTTGGGCTCGGCAGGCTTCTCCGCAGCGACCGGGTTCTTCTTGTCTTCGGTCCGTGCCGTTTGCGGCCTGGCTGCGCTGGTGCTCGCGGCGCCGGTCTTGGCCGGCTCAGTCTTCCCGGTTGCCGGTTTTGTAGTCTTCGTCCGGGCATCGTCCTTGGCTGCCTTCGCGGCCGCGGCGACCTGTTCCTTGACCGTTTCGAGCGTGCTCGAAAGGCCCAGGTTGAGACCGACATACTCCGTGAGCGCAGAGGGGAGTTGGGCGTCCAGTTCCTCTGCGGTGCCGGTAACGCTCAAGGGCGTCGTGAGCGCTTCGTTTTCGCCATCGGCGAGCTTCTTGGGAAAGACATTGACGCGAATCGTGTCGTCCTCCAGACGCGTCAGCGACAGCAGGACAGACCTCTGCCGCAGCAGGGGTGCCAGTTCTTTGAACATGGGTCAACCTTCCTTTTTGGGGGGTATGAACTTGTGAATGGAGCGGCTAGATCTCCGGGTCGTCCCAGCGTGTGCTGTACTTCATTCCCAGGGACAAGGACTCCGCGTAGGCGGCCGCGTCATGCTCTCTCTGCCAAAGCAGGGAGTAGAGCCTGTTGACGGCCGATTTCATGATGGCCTTCATCTGCTCGTCCGAGACGTGCGAGTACTCCGGCCGGCCGCCGCACGTCGGGCAAAGCTTGCCGGCATGAACGTCTTCGATGGGGCCGTTGCGAAAGGCGAGGGCGACAAGGGCTTTCGTCTCCACGGCGAGTGCGGGATCGTTTCCGGGCTTCATCGTCCACCTCTGTGGATAGAAACTATACCTTCTTTGTGCGCACCGGCGATGAAGCGTTCCGGGAGCGTCGCCTCGTCCGTTTCCATAGCAATGGGTCTACGGCAAGGGCGCTCATACGCCCGGTCGTTGCGTTGTAGAACCCGCCATGATGCGCGAGCGTTCCGTGGCGAAAGAGGCGCGCCAGCATGGCGAGCGCGCTGGTCGCCAGCACCTGATTGATGAACGGCTCCTGCCGGTCCAATGCCTCGATCGCCGAGCAGCTTGGCAATGTATCTTCTCCGGACTTTGCGTCCACAATCTCCGGATAGAGTTCGCTGACCGTCCGCAGGCGTTCTGCCTTTCTGCGATTGCGTCCGTTCAGGGGCTGGCCGAGAACAAACTGGCCGCTCGCCGCGTTGTTGCCGATATCGAGCCAATACGTCGCGCTGTTCGAGGAGCGCTCGAGAGCCGCTGCAATGGCTTTGCGGGCTGCCCGCGTGTCGACGCAACCGATCAACAGGTCCGCTCGTTGCTCAAAGTTTCCATCCAGAGATCGGGTATGAAAATGGTTCGGAATCGCTGACCAGGCCGTGCCCCAGAACAAATTGAGGCGGTTGATGAGGACGGTCGCTTTATTCAGGCCGATATCGGAAGCCGAGAAGGGTTGGCGGATGCAGTTCGTCTCCGACACCACGTCGGCGTCCATCATGGTCACGTCCAAACCGTGAGTATGTCCCCAAACCCGCATCGCCTGGTCGAGATAGGGCAGGCCCATCGCAATCGCGCTGCCCGTGCCTCCGCAACCGACCACGAGAACCTTCAGGGCGCGCCGGCTCAAAAGGTCGGGCGAAATAGTGTGGGTAATCTGCATGCTACGACCTCCCTCCGCGCACGAACTGCGCCAGCGTCTCTGGAAGCAGGATGAGACTCTCGCGCGGGAAAGGTTTGCGCTTATCAGCAAGCCCTTGCCAGAGGGCCTCGAATCCCCCTGGATGCCGGGTAAGCCGACCCACATTCGAGTGGGTGAACTCGCTTTCGTAGAAGCCACGCTCCCAATCGGCGATACTGGCCGCCGAGGCGTTGTCCGGGCAGCGCATCGTCCCGGTGCACACGCGGCCATCGGTCGAGAGGTTCCAGAACGGGGCAAAGGCAAGCTTCGTTTTGGCGCCGGGGCGCTTGTTTTCGCCGTGCGCTCGAATCGAAAGCTCGCCGTTCGCGACTCTCCACACCAGAGCCGGTTGAGGAAACGTCCGGCCGTTGAGGGCGGCACACTTCCCTTCCGAGTTCCTGTAGAACATTTGCCTGCGCTGCGCCGGCGTCCACCACACCACCATGCGATCGCCTTTGGCGAGCACGTTGTCCGGCAATACCTCGGCGGCGACACTGCCGTGCAGCGAACGTACCAGCGACTCCACAAATCCGACCGTAAGAGGCTGAGCCGGGCCGAGAGTCGGCGGCGCTGTCTCGCCGCCTGTGATCTCGTGCCGGGTGATGAAGCTCTTGTGGTTATCACCGTAAACGAGCAGCGCCTCACGCAGCGCGATGCGATGGTTCTCCCCGATCGAGATGTGAACCTTCATGGCGTTTCTCCCATTCCTCGACCTCTTCAACCAGCAAGAACAACTCGCGGTTGAGCGCAACGAAGCGGCTGACCATCCGGACGGCGCGCTTCACCTGTCCTGGATCATTCGGTGCGACAACCACGGCGAAGGTGGGTTCGGAGGAATACTCCATCATGGATTGCGCCTCCTCATCGAAGCACGCCATCACGGCGTCGTTCGGCTCAAAGGTCACGAGCAACGAGGGCAGCGGCGGCCCATCGTATCCTCCCTGCTCGATGAACTCCGCGTCCGTTCGCAGCGGAAGACGCGAAAGCCGCTGCATGTTCCGCAGTCGATCGATCCATGACCGATACAGGCCATTCCGGGCGAGGGAAAGCAGGCGGCGCGACCGACGCACGTTTGCGCCGAAGTTGCCGTTCCACGAGTTGCGGACACACGGGGGCATCGCCTTCTCAACTTCTGGAAACTCGTATTGCTCTTGGTTGTCGGCGTCTTGCTCCGCGCTCTCTCGAATCATCTCTTCGTAGCGCATGGCGTCTTCGTGGTCATAGATTCGCATGGTCCGGTACAGCGCATGGAGCAGGCCCCAATAGAACGCTGCTCCAAGCCCTTCCAGCTCTTGTTCAAGCGCCGCGATCACAGGCCCGACCTTGAGATAGGCATAGCTGCTGCACTCGATAGTGACCGCCAGCAGACCTTCGCCCATCGGAGCGTCGTCGCCGTCTCTTGTTCCCACGTCGCTCACCGACAGGTGATACTCACTGTGGCGCCGGAGAAGGTCCCAGGTCTCTTGGCCGATCGCACCAAGGATCGCTTGCTCTGCAAACGTGACACAGCTCCCATCGCATTTTTCCCAGATCGCCGGCGTCCCCAGTCCCTCCCTCGTCAGAGCGGCACACAGGTTGAAGAGGAGCTCGCCGTGCAGCTCGTGGCTGTACGTCAAGGGAACGCCACCGAGTGTCGGCATGGCCTGCCCAAAGGCAGGAGCGAGCGTTCTCACCCCAGGGGCGGCAGCAACTCCGGAGGAGCAGCGAGACGGCGGCTGCCGTTTGCGGCATATCGTTGGAGCGCTCCGGTGACGGAATTGGCGAGTTGCAGGGATTCTTTGCATGTCAGGTGACTCACGAGTAGGCGACTTGCCTCCGGCGGCGGCTCTCCCGCTTTGGCGGCGAACATGGCCAGAAGCTCCTCCTGCGTCTGGGGCGCAGCCATCGGTCAACCCTTCGACCCGATGGCGCGCGCGAAGGTGTAACGCGTCGCGGTGCCGGCATCTTCCGGTCCTGTGACGGAGGCTGTCGCAATCTCTGGATACATGGGGGTGAGGAAGTCGCGCACCTGGTCCACGCTCAAGGACGGGTTGGGATCGGGGATGCGGCTGCCGTTGTAGTAAAACTCGCGGACTAGCGGTGACGCTTTGAGGGTGCTCATCGTTCTTCTCCTTCTCGTTCATCATCGGGTTGTGGTTCGAGATTCACCAGCCGGGACCAGCGGTCATCGGCGGCAGCACGGCCCATGCTTCGGCGCAGCAGTTCCAGGCTCTCCGCTTCCGGCAGAAGGTAGGCGAGGAACTCTGTTCCATCGTGCAAGGCGCGTGCGGCGCGATGATTCCCGTCGATCACGGGCCTTCCCAGCCCGGACGGCAGCGTCACCATGATCCCGGGGCCAAGATTGGGCGGAAGGTGGTAGAGGTGCGCCGAGAGAATGTGGACGCCTTCGAGCCAGCTCTTGAGAGCGGTGCGTTCCAAACGGTGGAGCATGGATTTGCGGCAGAGCTCGCGTGCGATGGGTATGTGGAAGCGCAGCGAAAGCGCCTGGAAATACTCGACGCCGGGAATGTCCTCAGCTCCGAGGACGGGACAGCGGGGACAGTTGTTGAGGTGGCGGATTCGCGTTGGCGCCATGGGCTTCCTTGTGCGCGCGAGGCGCAAAAAGGCCCGGCCAGGGCCGGGCGCTGTTTCGATCGCGTTGGATTACTCCAGCGTCATGGCGAAATCTTCCATGCGAGGAAGGGCGGTCCGCAGCGCTTCGACCGACTGAGCGGAAACGACCGTGAGATCGAGAGAGCCGCCCGTTGCGTCGGACGATTCCACCAGTTCGCGAACGAGGTCCGTCAGATGCTTGTCGGCAAAGTGCTCTGGAGACCAGCTTGGGCCGGGATTGATAACCACGTCGACGACGGCTTCGATGAGGTTGTCCTTGACAAAGATCGACCCGCGGTCCTCCAGCTCGTCGGCAGTCCAATGGACTTCGCCGTTCAGGACGTACCCTGCCGGCTCGAAGAAATGCTCGACCAGAAGTTCGAGCCACAATCTCAGGCCGTATCGACTTTCGTCCTCGTCTGGAAGGATCGAGGCCCCGTCCTCAGCGATGGTGAAGAGGTCCGCGTGCCACGGCAGATCCGGCTCCGGACTGGCTGCGATGGCATCGAAGATCGGCTGCGTTTGGTCGTTCATCTCGCGCTTCGATAGTGCGAGCGCGACCGCCCGATGTCCTCCTGTAAGGGGTGGGGCAATCTCGATCTCGCCCCGATAGTAAACGGCATAACCCACGGTGTTTCCTCCTTAGCGATTGAGTGGAAATGGGGGGTGGCAATATCCAGATGCGAGAACTCCCCGCGGCTCAGCCGAAGAGGCGCAATTGCTCTCCAACCACATAGCCGCTGGGCCATATCGATTCGACTTTCTTGGGTCGTTTACTCTGGGTTTCAACGAGCATTGGTCCCACCGGAAGGTCGGCGGCGCTGGGCGAGAACAAGTCGGGTTCCGCTATGCTCTCCCATGCTTTCGGTCCAGAGTTTGCGACGGTCGCGATGCCCTGCGCCGCGCGCTCCCGCCTTAGCTCTTCCCAGACAGCATCGGCCGCTTCTCCGACTCCGCCTTTCTCGACAAGCTCCCGCGCCATGGCGGCAACCAGGTCGTCGTCGGCATCCATCGAGTGAATGCCTTCGCCGGAGAACTTGCCCTCCATCATCAGCGCAACCAGCATCTTGCGTCCCATGAGCCGAAGGCAGGTCGTCTGTGTCGTGCCTCGGTAGACGAAGAACTTGACGCGAACGTCGAGCAGTTGACCGATCCTCCACGAACGGCGTGACGCCTGCCGCAAGGTGTAGAGCGAGTATCCCGTCTCATAGAAGTACAAGGTTGGAAACCACAACAGATCAAGCCCGGTTTCCACCAGCTTCGGATGACAGATCACGACCTCGATCCCGGCCTTGATCTGCTTTTCGTACCACCGCTCCCGTTGCAATGCCGGAACGGTCTGCCGGAGCACGGCAACGCGAAACCCGGCCTGCCGCAATACGCTCTCAAGCCGCGCAGGCACATCATGCTTCCCGGTAAAGGTGGCGTAGACCTGGCATCGCCGCCCCTGGCGCAGTTCCTCTCGGATGTCCTCGATGAGGGCGCGTTCCTTGGCATAGAGGAAGTCCTGCGGCAGCTCCGGGGCCTTCGTCACCAGAAATGGAACGAGGCAGCGCTTTTGTGGGTCGAACTTCTTACCCCAGATCTCCCCAACCCCGAACGGGTGGTCCGGATAAAGCAGTAGCCGATGAAGCATCAGGCTCATCAGGCTGCGGCTGCCGCGGTTTTCCCGGAGCGCGGCCTGAATGTCCTTCTCGATCTTTTCGTAAGCCTTTGCAAGCTTCGGGTCGAGCGAGATCTCGATGACTCGTTCTTCATAGGGAGGCAGATAGTCCGCGATGTCTTCGAGAGAAACGAAGACCGTCGAACTCATCAGGAACTTGCCAAACAAGAGCGGGGACGCCCCCGGCCTCTTGGAAAGTCGGATGTTGCTCTTGGCGGCGGTAGTGCAGGCGTTGTCGGAAAGCGGTATCTTCTCGATGGACTCGAGGACTCCGTAGGTCGCCTGGAAGTCGCTCTCTCCTTGACTCCCCGCTTCAAAGCCGGCTTCCGCCATTTTCCAGGGCTCCATCCGAAACAGGATGTGGAAGAGGTCTCTGGCGTAGCCGCCCATCATCGTCCCGGTGTTGCCGATCAGCTTCTTGGCGCACCGCGCGAGGACGGCGAGGTTGTTCCCCTGGGCCGTGTCGTTGGCAAGCTGGTGCAGCTCGTCGGCGAAGGAGTAATCGAAAAACTTCTTCATGTAGCGGCCGATGAACTCCAGTGGCGCCACGCGCTGAATCTTCGTTCTGTCCGCCTGCCAGAGCGGGGCGTAGTTCTCCGTGCCGCCGTTTGGCCTTGCGACAACCTCGAAGTGCTTGACGTCGTCGAAGTCGCTCCTGCGCAGGTGGCCGCCATCCGGATTGGGGACCGTGCTGCCGGTGTCCGGGTTGGTGACGCAGTCTCTTGCCTCTCCCGACTTCGGTTCGACGTAGGCAGCCTTCCAGTAATAGCTGAGCTTGCCGGTTTCCCTGCTGACGATGAAGTACGACGGGACCGGGCAGAGCTTTCTCCACCCCTTGCGCCCCATCTTGCGGAGTTCGGAGACCGAGGTCTTCAACCCTTGCGAGACCACATGTCCGTTGCGAAGTCGTACCTCGACGATGCCGTGCGGCTTCTTCGGGTCGCCTCCGTTCCGCAGGTCGTACAACACGAAGGCTCGCGCCCGCGGCACGGTGATCAGAACTTCGCGTGCCCACTTCAGGACCAGGTGAGGCGGGCACATCGCCAGGGCGCTATAGGGCTTCCCCGCGGCGTGAATATGAGCAACGCCGATGGACATGAGCGTCTTGCCTGTTCCGCACTCGCCGACCAGTCGTACGCTGTCCTCTGTCTTGAGGTACTTCGCGATGCCGGTGATAGTCATCGCCTGCGCCGGCAACGGCTTCCTGAGCAGTGTCTTAAGCGCGGGAGCGATGGGATCCTTGGGGCCTTGAAGAGGCGGGTACATCTCAACGATGCGCGCACCCAGCTCCGCGCTGTAGGTCCTCAAATAGTCGTGATAGGTCTCCACGCAAACCTCCGGTAAAACTGGCGAGAAAAGACAAAGGCCAGCTTTCGCTGGCCTTGGCATTGGGTTCGGGGATAGCTGTTGCTATTCGCGCGGGTCGCTTTGCATGGCGGACCTGCGCTCTAACAAGCTCTGATGAAGCTCACTGAGCTGCTCCACAGTGTCGGCCCCGTCGGCCGGGTCGTCGGTGCCAAGCCACGGGAATCGGTCTTCGAGCAGCACAAGAAACATCTCCGAGAGCGTTTGTGGGTCGGAATGGATGGCTTTCACGTTGCCTCCTGGTTGATGCGTCACGGCTTGCGCGTCTCCACACTGGGGATTCTTTACACCTTATGGGCGGACCACGCTTTATGAGGCGAGCGCAAGCGCTTCCTGAGGTTCGAAGGATGGCCAGGATATCGGGCCGTTGGTCTTCGGAAATGGCAGGTGCCCGGCCGCACATTCACGTCCGATCCACTCCAACATTTCCGTGCGGGTGATTTGAACAACAGCCGGCGCACAAGCGATCCCTGATATCGGGACAATCTTCTTCTCACGCCGCAGGGCTTCAAGCATGTGCGTTCCCCACTGTGGAACGACAGGCAATCCCAGCAGGGTCGCCAATGTCGCCCATACCAGGCTCTGTGTATGAGGTTCATCGTTCAGGATGAAGCTGCGGCCGGCGCTTCCGTTCGCGTGCAGCACGGACGACACGGCGATGACGTGCCGGAGCGACCTCTTTTCGCCTGGCACGCCAAGCGTTCCCTTGTAGCAGGCAGGGACTGAACCGAAGCCAATGCTCTGCGTCGTGCCGTCTGGATACACCAACTGAAAGCGATGGTTCTCCTGAATGGCCGCGGATACGGCGGCAACCTCCGCATCGTTGCCAAAGAAGCTCAGAAGATGAGCCTGTTCTCCCTCTCCCATGTAGTGCGAGACATGGACGGATGTGCTGGTCGATGTCTTGGATGTACTGCGCTGATAGTCAAGCCGCGCGAGCCGGAGGTGTGCGTTCTGCATCCTGGTTCTCCTTTTTCGGCTTCTCATCGGTCAGCACCAGGGTGCGGCCGTCCGCATACACCAGCGCCAGTTCATTCGAAAATCGCTCCCGCTTGTGGACCTCGACGTAATTCTCCATCTCCTCGGTGAACGTCGTGACGTACTTCACGGTGCGCCAGCGGGCGATGTGACGATCATGGTCGTGGCCGAAGGTGCCGTTCAGAAGCCCTGCTGTGCAAAGCAGTCCTACGTGGCCGCCGTGCAATGGCGTGATCGGCCTTCCGACTTCGACGTCTTCTTTCGGTAGCAGAAAAGAGCGAATCTTGCCCCATGCGGTCGAGCCGAGTGCGGCATCTTCCAACACATCCAGTGGTAAACCGCGATAGGTCAGCTCGGCTGGAGGAGACGGAGGTACATCATAGGGCGTTTCGTCCCCCGTCAGGAGCGGAAGAGGGTTCTTCCACATCGCCCTGATCAGGCTTTGCCGGTTTGTTTCAAAGGCTGTAGCCTTGATTCGCGCACGTACGGCGAACAAAACCACCTGATCGAAGCGCTCTGATTCGGGTTCGGTGAGCCGGTAGACTCGAAAGTCCGTAAACGCTTCGGCGAGCAGCGATTCGCAATCTCCCAGGCGCCCGTGGGGAACGACCATGACCAGCACGCCGCCACTCACCAGCCAGCGGCAGGTATGCCGAAGGAACAGGAACTCCATGCGTTTATTGCCGGATGACCCCACCTCACTGTCATACGGCGGGTTCAGATACAGCAGCGAAAAGCGTTCGACTTTGGAATGGACGTCGAAGAGGTTGCCCTGGACCGTCTTGATGCCCGCTGTCTGCGCTTGCCGGGCGCGCTCCGCATCGAGTTCCACCGCGTAACGATCGACCTGCGCGGCATCCGTAATCTGTTCAAGAGCCGCTCCTGTTCCCGCACACGGATCGAGGACCGAGGCTGCTTCGGTAGGAAACTTTAGGAGCCGTCTAAGACGGACTCCCTCGGAGGGAGGAAGAGGATAGTAGCCGAGTTTGATGCGAGCGACATTGCGCATGATTTCTCCGTGTCCGATGGGAAACTCACCACCGTTTAGTCACCAACGCCCGCGCTGGCTGACCTTGTCTACATTTGGACAAATATCGTCCGTCCCCAAAAGTCCAGAGTCACTCCATTCACCGGGTTTTCTCGACCTTAGCAATCGGGGGCACACGTGCCAGGCACTCACGTTCGGTAAACTCGATCCAGAGGTCGGTCGTCAGTGTCGTTTAAATCGCAATTCTCGGCCTCTTCAGAGAAGGCCCATAACCGGATTATCGCGACGAAGATCCACGATGAGCTGACGAAGCTTCGCGCCGGCGCGGACGCATCACCCACGACGTCCAAGCGGTGGGTCTGGGAGTTGATCCAGAACGCCAAGGACGTGAATATCGGGGGCAAGGTCCGCGTGCGCATCGAAGCGGACCTGGACGACGCAGACGCGCACGTCACCTTCCAGCACAACGGCGGCGCGTTCTCGGCCGAAAATATCCGCTTCTTGATCGAGCAGGTCTCATCGAAGGACCGGACGAATGACACGACCGGGCGCCCGACGACCACCGGGCGGTTCGGCACGGGATTCCTCACCACTCATCTCCTCTCCGAACGGGTCATCATCAAGGGCGTTACGGAAGGCAAGGGCTTCTCGGCCCGGAAATTCAAGCTGTCCCTCGACCGCAGCGGCGAGGAGCTGGAAGACATCATCGACGCGGTGCAAGCTGCGAAGGACTCGCTCCAGGACCTCGATGATCGACTGCCCTACGCCGGATATACCCTGGGCGCGTTCAATACGGCTTTCCGTTACCAGCTTGCCGACAAGACCGGAAAGAACGTGGCGCGCGCCGGCTTGTCCGACCTCGACATCGGCCTCCCCTATACGCTCGCCTTCGTGCGAGAGCTTGAAAGCGTCGAGTACCCGAACCGTCTGGTGTGCCTGGAAGAGCCCGAAGACGCAAAGGTGGACGGCGAGGTGCAGATCCTAACCGTGACGATTGCCGATCCCGATGGCTTCGCCGATCCGGAGGTCTCCTCGATCGCGGTTGTAAGCCGCGGCCTGACCACCGTCGCCGTGCCGGTCAAGCAAACCGCAAATGGTGTGCAGATTCTCGCGCTGGCCCCGAATGTCCCGCGGCTGTTTTGCGATTTCCCGCTCCTAGGGACTGAAGCTTTCCCGTTCCCGGTGATCATCAACAACCCGACCTTCAATCCGACGGAACCGCGCGACGGCATATTCCTCACCAAGACCGAGCGTCCCAATACCCAGATCGACCACAGCAAGACCATCCTCAAAGAGGCGCTGGCGCTCTATCTCTTGCTGCTCGACTACGCCTCGGAAAACGACTGGCAGCATCTTCATCTCCTTGCCGCCGCAAAGATCGTTGGTGCAGACTCCACCAAGATGGATCAGGCCTGGTACAAAGCCGCGATCCTCACGCCCATGCGGGAGACCCTCCTGCGCACCAGCATCGTGCGGACGGCAGCGAACACGCTGGCGCCCATCCAATCCGCCGACGGCTCGACCAGTATCTGGTTTCCGAGCGGCCCCACCAAAGAGATCCGGCGCGACATCTGGCGCTGCTGCAAGAATTGGATTCCCGATTCGCTCCCGGCGCTATCGGACATCGAAGTCTGGCACGACATCATCTGGGCCGAGTGCAACAAGCTGACGCTCGACCAGGTCGCGGACTTTGTCGAGCAAGACGCAACGATCGACAAACTGGCAGGCGAGCTCCAGGCAACAGACGTCCACCTGTGGCTCATGAACTTCTACGCCACCCTGCAGACCGACGAGACCGCGTTCCAGACCGTGGTCTCCAAACGGGCCATCTTCCCCAACCAGAACGGCGCCTTCGTGCGAAAAGCCGACCTCACCCGGGACGCCGGAGACATCGATGTGACGCTTCTCGACATCCTCAAGTTATTGGGAGACGACCTGCGCGACCAGCTTCTCGATGTGGCGATCACGACGGAGCTAGAGGACCTCGGCACCACGGACGAGGCCATCGTGGTCAAGGAAATCACGGCGACTATCGAGAATAAGGTCAATGATCGCGCCGCCATGAAAAGCATTCGCCCCGCGCTTGCCAAGCTGCTGCTGTGGTTCCGTGAAAACATGTCCCGCGCGAAAAAGCTCTTCCCGATGCTTTACGAGCACAAGCACCAGCTCTATGACGATGAAGAAATCCTTCAAAATATCGAGCGTGCCGAGGAATTGAGCGACCTCCTGAGTGAATACAACGTCAAGAACGTCGCCGAGCTTCGCGCCGTCATCGACAAGCACGTGGCGAGTTCGCAGCTCCTGCCCGTCACGCAGCAGATCATCGCCAGCCTCGGGATTACCTCGGTGGAAGAGTGGACGAAGGCCCTCGAAGACAAGAACCTGGCGGCTCTTTTCTCCCACGAGTCCACGGCCACGCCCGAGATGTTCGTCTTGGCGCAATCGCTGATCGGGAAGGCAAAAAAACGCGTCGTCGACCATCTTCTGACACTCGAAGAGTACGACCTCAGCGAGATGGACGAGACTGCGCTCACGGTACTCGCAGGGGTGATGAAGGACGGCCGGGACGTGACCATCGTGGTGAGGCCGGCCTATGACGGCACGGTGATCATCTACTATCAATCCGAGCGCGACGTCCTCGATTTCGTCGACCACGAGCTCTGGGTGGATACGGGCGACGACGTCCGGCGCATCACCTTCGGCCACATCCTGAAGACAACCGATATTCGAAGGTTCCCGGTATAACGCCATGAGCATCGCCAAAGACATCCTGGACCAGATCGGTCTGCCTGAATCCGAGCGGCTGGAGTATAAAGCGGTGTTGCCGCCGGCCGCGACTGTCGCGCAGCTGATCGCCGCCTTCGCCAATACAAAGGGCGGGGCCATCGTGCTGGGCGTCTTCGATAACGGCGGGGACATCCTCATCAACGGCCTGAGCGACGAATTCCGCGCGGTGCAGATTACCCGCAAGGCAATAGACCTGCTGTCGCCGCAGCCCGCCGTGAACTACGACTACATCGTTCATGATGGCAAGCGCCTCTTCGTCATCGAGGTTCAGAAGTCAGCCGCGGCGGTCTTGCTGGGAGGCAAGAGCTATGTCCGGACCGGCGACCGTACCGTCCTGACGCAGGCCGCCCCAGGCAAGGCGATCCGGAATGCCGGCATTGACCGCCTCTCCACAATCTTCAAGACGAGCCGCAAGTCCTGCACCGCCGCGCGGGCGAAGCTGCTCGACCACTACGAAAGCGTGCTCTTGATCCTCGACGACCTCAGTAAACTCGTCTATCCCAAAGGGGGCGGGGTCCCGACCGACAACGCCGAAGGCAAGATGCTGATGCGCATCCTGTTCTCGTCCTGCGCCGACAACTTCGAAATATTCATGTCAGACCTGCTTTACGAGATCTACCTGGCCAAGCCCGAGACGCTCAAATCGAACGCGCAGGTGACCGTCAAGGACGTCCTGGACTGCGCCGACATGCAGGAGTTCATCAGCCGGTACGCCAAGAGCAAACTGAAGAAGCTTCAACGCGGCAGCGTCAAGGGCTTCATCGCGGACAACAAACAGATAAAGTCGCTGGGCGTGTTCGACGCAACGACGCAGGAAGAGATCGAGAAGCTCTTGCAGATCAGGCATCTCTACGCCCACCAGAACGGGCTCGTCGACGAACGTTTCCGGGAATACTTTCCGGCCGCGAACCTCAACGACGAATTCCGGATGACCCTTGATGAGTTCCTGGCACGCGTCGAGTATCTGGCACAGGCCATCGGCGCTGTCGATGAGGCCGCGCGCAACGACTATCAGCTAGCGTCTTATTCCTGAAGATAAGGGCGCAGCCCCGGGCCGGCGACCTCTCTCAGCTCAAAGGCTCAATCGGTGGGTGCGGAACAGGCGTTCAAAGAATTCGCCAACCATCGTGGGTCCAGTGGGAGCAATGAGCTCTGTGGCGCCGAACCGATATACATCGTAGCCAGAAAGACGCAGATCCCGGTCTGCGGCGGCCATCGCAGCATACTTGTTGGGGTCAGCCTTGGAGTCAACGCCTGCATAGTGCTGCTTACCATCAACCTCCAGAACAACCCGAACTCCGTTCGGAAGGAGCATGAGAAAGTCCATGCGAAACCTCAGCAGCGCATCCTTGCCTCGTTCCTGTACCGTCTTCGGGTCCCAGTGCAACCACACTTCAGGTAGGAGCGCCGGAAGACGGGGAATCGAGTGCTTGAAATGCTTGAAGTACGATTCGAACAGGAGCCGTTGCGGCGGCGAATTATCAGGAAGGCAGCCGATGAGCCGTCGATAGAGGGATTTCTTTGCCTCTTCTCCTGCGAGCCCGCTCGATGTTTCCCACCAAGCCTGCAGATCTCTCCAGGACAGCCCTTCGGAGCCGATTTGGCGATCGTAGATAAGAACATCGTCTCGACCGCTGACGACCTCAACATCGTTGTTGATTGCATCGCTGAAACGAAGATCAGGTTTCACCTTCGACGCGAAGATGAGGTTCTTCGGTGTCGCCCGGACACCCCTTCCAACCGGTACGGCTGTAAAAACGGGATAGCCGCCAGCTGTGCCGGTCTCCTGAAGTTCGATCTGGCACGGCTTGAGTGCCCCATTCAGGACCTCTGCGAATTTGTTCTGCTGTTCCACATCCGGTCTCACCTCTGATGAAGTGAGGCCTTCCAGCAAAAGCAGGAATCGCTTGTCGGAGCAAGTGTAGGCTCCCAACTCTTCGAAAAGCTCGTCCGCTTTCCAGTCGTCGTTGTCGATGACCCACTGCTGGATCTTCCATTTGAGGTTGCGTGGAGATGATGAAAAGAAGTCGAGAGGGTCCTCTAGAATGAAGAGGCTCTCAAGCAGGTCCATGAGTGCATTCGGCTTCAGCCATAGTGCTTCTCCTTCAAGGGCCTTTGCGACCTCACGACGAAATCGCACCGGCACCTCCAACGACGGAGAAAGCGCCCAGACAAGTTCTTGAACTTCATTGCGGGTTTCCGCGCCTGGTCGAAACCCTGAAAGATACGCCTTCGCGATAGCCACCAAATCGGTGTCCGGCGCAGCATCGAATGCAGCGTAAAGACGGTCGCGTTTTGAGGTTCCTGAATCAGGCGAAGGCAGACCGAGTTGCTCGCAGAGCTCAGGCAGACGCTCGTGCGTGGCGTGGTCTTTGAGCCCGCCGATCAAGTCACGTAGTCTTCGGCGAAGCGGTGAATAATCCATTGATGTCACGGCGAAGGTTGCACTCGTTATAAGCAGTTTCTCACTGGGCGGAAAGACAGTCTAACCGGGCTTCCAATCTTCTGCGGAGCGTCAACCACCCACTTGGCCCAATAGTCGGCATCTCCGACAGTGAACCCGACTGTCATCTGTTGACTGCAGGGTTTAGCGCTCATTGACCTATCGAGATCGATCTGGTCTTCGGCAAGTTGCTGTATAACCGGCTATTCCGACGAGTGATTGTGACGAAACATGGCTAAGCGGGAAACACAACCGCGTTTCCCATGGCCAATCGCTCTGAATCCCCGCCGGTCGTCTTGGAATGGAAGCCAGCTAAAACTTCCCGTTCTCGTTCTTCCAATCGACGCGAGGTGGGATGGTCTGAAGCGTGTCCCAGTGTTCGGCAATTTTGCTGTCTTCGATGCGATAGAGGTCGTAAATTCCCGTGGGTACGCCGCCGAAGGTAGCCTCCGCGACGACGAGTACGAAGTTCCCTTCGCCAAGTATTTTGTGAACCTTCTTGTAAACAACCGCCTGCCCCCTTTGCGGCGAGAGCCTGAAGACCTGCGAGCAGGCCAGGAATGGTATCGGCAACCCAGGGATTGTGCTGAATATATTGGATTCCGTTGAAATAGGTGGGAAAGGTTTCGCGGCGTCCGCCGAGGAGGTCTTCCATGTAACGCTGCATCAGGGCCTTGTTTGCCGCGGTCCTGTCAAGTTCCGCGGCGGTGGTGGGACCATCGATCATGCTATGCCCGCTGGGGCTGGGTTCGGAGGCGGTCTCCTGCAGGTTGTCCCAGTGCTCGACGAGCAGGCCCTCTTCGAAGCGAAAGATGTCGAAGCCGATCTTCGGCCCGAAGAAATCGTACTCCGTGTGGGTAAAGACAAAGTCCCCATCCTGAAAGACACGGATCGTGTTGACCTTCGTCCCAGCGGGCAGGCTTTTCGCAAGGGCAGCAACGCCGGCAGGGCCGTCGGCCACATCAAGGTTGTGCTGAATGTACTTGTTTGGATTGATAGAGGAAAAAGGCTTGGGATCGCCCGTTTCGAGGGACTTCAGCAAATCGACAACCTGTTGTTTGTAGTTGGCAGACATAGGTCTCTCCATACGGTTCGACCTAATTGAACCATTCGGTTCTTTTTTTTGCAAATCGCTTCGCGTTGCTGCGAAGATAATGACGGAATGGGTCGACTCAAAAGGTTCAGCCGCGAAGAGGTCCTCGACAAGACAATCCCGGTCTTCTGGAAGCACGGATTTGCTGAAACAACTGGGCAAGACCTGGAACAGGCGACCGGTGTCAATAAATCGGGCCTGTACGCTGAATTTGAAAACAAGGACGACCTGTTTGTCGCGAGTCTGCGGCGATATCTCGAAGTCTTGCGGGAGCGCGGAACCCTTACGAAGCGACCTCTCGGATGGGGCAATATCGAGTCTTTTCTAAAACTCTCCTACGGCAGTTGGGGGCAGAAAGGTTGCTTTTCCGTAAACTCCATGCGCGAGTATTCAGATCTGCCGCCTCAGGCGGGCGAGCTCATGATCGCGAGCACGATGGCGATAAAGCGGCAGTTGATTCGCAATCTATCAGCAGCGCGGGGCAAGAGCGGAGACAGCAATGACGCTCTTGCAGCCTTGGTGATCACATTCTTTTCCGGAATATGCCTGGAGCAGAATCTCCATCCGGCCGAGAAGCAGATTGCAAAAAAGATCGCGCACTTCATGCAGTTGGTTCGTGCGATGTGATTCCTGGCGCCGATCGACGTTAGCGCGCTCAGCGACGCTTGGGATCAAATTTAGGAAGCCTCATCCACTTGAGAGACTTGCCGACCTTTTCGAACGAGGGGTCCGCAGAAACGAGCGTGGCTTTCGACGCTAAGGCCAGGGCAGCGGCGAAACTGTCTGCATAGCCGAGCTTATATTGATGTTTCAACCTCGCGGCCTCAATCGTTCTGTTCGAGTCTGCTTCGACCATCGTCACAGCGTGCTGAAGAGCCTGAATGTACTGAAACGCTCTCTGCTCGCCCAAGTGTTTGAGCAGAATGTAAAGGACCTCGCCCATGTTAATCACAGACATGGAAAGGCGCGCTTGATTCCGCTCGGCTTGTTCAAACAGACCACGCACCTTCTCTCCGCCTTGGCCGTCACCTACACCGAAGTATCGAATGACCGCATTTGCATCGAGAACGTAGTCTTTCACCGTTCGTCCTCACGTCTACGTTCGGCCCGCCGCTCTTCCTCGAGACTGGCTTCAATCGGGAATTCCCTGAGACTCCCCTGCAGCGCGTAGATTGCCTCGAAGTTGTTCGGTTCAAGAACAAGCCGGCCACGTTCCTCCTGGAACACGACGGTGGTTCCTTCTCTCAGACGGTATCTCTTTCGCAGATTGGCGGGAATGACGATCTGTCCTTTGGAGCTGATCACGGCGGTCGATCGCATTGGCTTACCTTAAGGTTGGAAGTTTCCTACTTAATTGTACAACAGCGCGCTCGATAATCGACGTACTGAATCTGGCAGGTGTCGGGGAGGTTGAAGCCAGTCATCGTTCCTACCGTTTGGCAAGACCGCCGTCGCATGAAGCCTAGGCCGCCGTCGCAGATTGGAACTGCAGCACCGGAATCATGCAGCCAGCGGCGGCCGGCCCCGATTCTGGTCCGCTGGGGGGCCCGTCGATCAACAATCTGAGACTCAATATCGCCTCACTGCCGCAGACGCCACAGCGGAAGTTTGTTGAGTTCGACACCCGCTCGCAGTTCTCGCAGTAGACCGCTCCTTCCACCGGGATGCTGACTAGCAGCGGCTCCCGCCGGATCATCCTTACATTCCTCATATGAATCCTCCCGCCAAAACAATGGGCAGCCGAAGCTGCCCGGGAAATACTCGAAACGGCGCTGAAACAGAGTCTTTTCCAGCCCGAAGTCGCTGTGCATCGGTTTCTAAGACTTCTGCCGCGCGGGCGGTGGCCCGTGCGTGAAGTCACGCTGCCGGGCGCCCCACCTCGCGTTCGAGTTCCGTCACGAGGGCCTTGAGCGTCTCGAGCCGTGGAATATCTGTCATCGAACTGATCTGTAACCTGTCCAGGACAGCGATGAAAGGCGTCTCTCCGATCTGTTCAGCTACGGAATTGGCCCTGCGGATTCCGCGGGCCGCCCGCTCCATGGCCTCTATGACATTCTGCTGTAGTTGTGCGTTGGGGATACCCTCTGCCTTGTCTGCGTCTGCAGCGCGCCAAAGGACTTCTCTGTAGATTTCGTTTCCCACGATGCGGCGAAACCCCTCGATTCTGGCCGTCGTCTTCTGATCGATGGGCCCGCGCTGTGCCGCGACGGGGCGAGGCGGGTGGGCTCTTCCCCCTCCGCCGAGCGCCTTAGGGAGCGCCCACTTGGGAAGCGGAGGGAGTGTCATCGGTTGACGCTGCTCACTGAGCGGGACCCACATCTCGGCGAAGTTATAGAGATAGCGTCCTAACCCGAAACAACTGGAGGCACGCTTGAATGCCTGCGCTTCTGCACTGGTCAGTGCGTTCTCCTCGTCAGCCCACTCTTCTCCGCATCCGGTGTGGGTGCCCAGGGCACCGATCGTCAATGCGCAAGTGACCAGGACCTTGCCGGTCTGAATCAACTTTTCCCTCTTGGTCCGGCTCAGTGAGGTCACCTCAGAGACGTCGTAGGTGCGGGTCCACCCGCTGGGGGTGAAAATCCGGTTGAGGCGGTCCGTATATGCCCTCGGGTCGGCGAATGCAACGACAGCACCGCGGCTGCCGTCTCGCGTGGTATGCGTAACCCGCCACTTGATCTCGGACGGATCAAATGGATCCCCGAGCTGTTCCAGAAGCGACTCAAGTTCCGCTCCGGTCTTCAACTGCTTGTTAGGCGTTCCCATGGACGTAGCTCCTTAATACAGGAGGCGCTCCAAGGAGCGCCTCGATTGCGGACGTTGGTGAACTCTCACCTGCAAGAAGCTGAGCAGCTTGCGAACCGCTCAGAACGGAATATCGTCGTCGGTAATTCCCTGATCGGCATAGGCATACTCTTCATGGGTGGCGGAACGCGACCGGCCAAAGCCTTCCGAGTTGCTGCGAGAGTTTCCCCTGCTGTTACTGTGGCCTCCGTTTTCCCGACCCGAACTGCCGCCCAACAGGGTCAATTCATCGATCGGGATTTCCGTGCGGTACTTCTTTTCCCCAGTGGCCTTGTCGTCCCAGGACCGAGTCTGGATCTTGCCCTCGATGAAGAGTTGAGTGCCCTTCTTCACATAGTCGCGGACGATCTCGGCCGTGCGCTGGAAGGCGACGAGGCTGTGCCATTCGGTCTTGTCTTCCCAGTTGCCATGGCTGTCCTTCTGCCGGTCAGCGGTGGCGAGAGAAAAGCTGGCGACAGTCATGCCACTTGCCGTGGAACGGATCTCGGGGTCCTTTCCGACGTGCCCGAGCAGGAATGCTTTATTGGTGCCCTTTGCCATAGTGATGCTCCTTTCCGGTTACTCAGCTGCGTACGTGTTCGAGCGCTGCGGATTGCGTGATCTCGATGTAGGTCTCGTTGGAGTAGCGGTAGAAACGGTCCCCCGCGCAACTGATATTGAGATACCGGCGCGTGTGGCGATGCTTGTACAACTCGATGTCGCCCGCACGGCCCATGTACATATAGTTCATGCAGTCGTTCAGAGGCAGGACATGCTCAAGGGGAACCCAGTTGGGCTCTCCAACCGTGACGGTTGTTTTGTCCGCCGGCATCACGCCATAACTCCGTCCGCAATCGGTGACACTCCGACATGGGTATGCCGGCAGCCAATGCAGCAGACGGCCGCGGTGATCTTCTTAATCGCCTCTTCAAAACGATGTGGGAGACCGATGATCTCACCGGCGCGGTTATAGAACACGGGAGCGACATCGCCTCGAAGCGCCCTGTGTTCTTCTCTCCAAAGGTCGAGCGGAAGAGCGCCGTCACGCCCGCGAAAGAGCGGTCTCGAAGCAATCTCGGGACGCGATCGTCCTGGCGGCAGCGACAAGGTATGGAGAGAGATCGCCAATTCGCAGGTGCGGAACATGCGTACCATTTCGATCCGAACCAGACTCTCCGCGATAAAAATGGCGTGCCGCCCGTTGACCGCAATGGAGTCGATTGCCTGCAGCCATGCTAACGGGCTACCTTCCGAAGACAAATAAGCGCACGCGCGCCCCATGTCGACCACCGCGCCGCCGGACTCCACGCCGCGAAGAACGTAACGTCTTGCCAGGTGCTGGTGCTCGATGGAGACCCCGGGCGTGCAATAGACCCCTCGGTTCTGGAGAGCCTTGAGGGTACTCGCCGGAAGCGAGAGGCCATGGAGCGCGTGACGGGGAGACATCGGAGTCGGTTTCTGCCTTCCAGAATGGATTGTCATTCTCACTCCCTAAGCCAGGACGCTCGTACGAACAGGTTGACCAAGCGCTGCCCGAATATCCTCTTTCGTGCATCCGGCGCGGCAGACATAGAAACGAGGGTCGGAGATCTTGATGCCGAGATTGTTGCGCGATCGGTCCCTGCCTCCCTGGGCGCACGACGGACATTGCGCCTTCCAATTGCGGCTATCTTGCTTCCCTGTCGTCTGTACGTAATCGAGGATTCGGAACTCGCGTTGTCCCGCGATCAGGACTCGGGAAACAAACGGCACAGGCTCCGGGGGACGATAGGCTTGCGGCAATGTCATTCCCTGGGTCAGCGTCTCCAACTCAGTTGCCGTAAGTTTCTTGAGCCCCTGAAGGTAGGCCAGTTGCGCCTCGGGAGTCAGATCGGCCTCATAAAACCAGTAACGGCGGTTGCTCTTGCGATGGACGCCGATTGGAGCCCGGATCGCATTTCCGTACTCCCCGTCTTTGATCTCGTCCTGTCTGGGGAACACTTCGATTCCCTCTTTGAGCCCCCCGCCTTTCACGGGAACTCCGAGACGCAGAGCGAGGTTGTAAATATAGATACGACACCGGGACGCCAGCAGGGGCTGTTCGCCAAAGATCCAAAGATGGCCGCCGCGGCGGGATTGTTCGAGGGCAGCCTCCACGCCGTCCTGCCTTAGCTCCCACTGCAATCGAAAGAGGGCTTCGAGCGAACCCTCGAAGTCGGCGTCGATCGCCACCCACTTGCAACTCTGAGTTTTCGGATTGATGGCGTACAGGTTGATGGTCACGTCCCCGTTGAGGTGCATCCTCACCACGTCGGGCTGCAGAGACTTCAGCTGTTTGGTCGGCCAGTGCCGGGCCAGATAGTACGGAACCGAACCATCAGGTAAGGGTTTAGCTGCTTGAATTCCATAGGCCAGACGGTTCACGAAGAGCCTCATGAACTCCTCGGCGGACTGGCGGCTTACGCAAAAGTAATCAGGCATGGCCGGGTCTCCTTCCTCAGTGGTGCGGTTGTACCCCGGCTCGAAAGCTCGGTCAACTTTAGCGGGGGCCGGCGAGACTGCCACCTTGGCGCTCTTCTCGCCGGCTAGACTTGCTGTTATGGGGTTGCGGCTTTGGGCACCGCCACAATCCTCACGACCGATCCCAGGCTCACGGGAGCGACTGGTTTCTGGTTTTCGGGTGCGGCCCGGTGGGTTTTGTCCGACGCGCCACAAATGATCCCGTTGACGCGTGCAATGCTCCGATTGATCGAGCGAATACGATGGGCAGACAGACGCATGACGACTCCTCCAGGAGTTGAAGTGTGTTGAGCTGGGTTGTTGGGGGAACGGACAGGTGGGCTAGGCGTTGGCAGTCTGCACTTGGGATAGCAGCAAGCCTGGCTGTTCGACGTAGCTGAACAGTTTGTATTCCGAGAAGATCCGATCGAACTGCTCCGAGGTGAACTGATCCTCACAGCCCTCGAAGGAGAGCATGTACCAGTCGTCTCGCTGCCGGTCGAAGACGTAAATCGCTCCGGATGCGGTGTTCTCGGGCGCCATCTGCAGGAGCAGCACACCCTTCGGTGTCTGGATCCAGCGCGCGGCGATGGCTTCCCCGACCTCCAGGAAGGCTGAGATGGTCTGTTGGATGGTGCTCGCGGTGCGGTCCCGCCAGTTGAACATCTTGTATGCGGACATCTTCCCTAAGCTGCGTTGCATGGTGACTCTCCTCTCTTTCTCGGTTGAGTTACGGGCGGTGCGGCCTCAGCGAGGCCGGCCGCGTAACGTGACAATCCAGACCCTGGCAAGCGATCCGAGCAGGGCCGCGAACAGCGCGGTCACACCGGCAAACCAAACCGGGTGGTCGGCCGTCGCGAGGTAAAGCGTTCTGCCGAATACGGCGATCACACCGGCGTTGAACGCGGTGAGCAGAACACTGACTACGACACGCAAAGGAAAACGGTCGCGTTGGCTGGATCCAGCTGCGAACGCAGTTGGGGCGATCGAACGGAAATTGGGCATAGGGATTCCTTTCTGCAATGGCACGATGTGCCGGTTGGGTTAGGTTTTGGGGGGTCTAATGGGGGGGGGAATCGGAGTCCAACAGGTTGGTTCTGTTGAATCCCCGCAGAAGTTATCTGCGGGGGGCGACCAGTGCGGCGCCCCCTCCGATGGGAACG
>VFSW01001523.1_pt1 | contig 35350 bp, 26 predicted proteins | sample 5358111 | NCBI WGS metagenome assembly VFSW01 (sample SAMN11554181, study PRJNA540505) | mine drainage metagenome | isolation source: sediment from site ElyBrook_90M | place: USA: Ely Copper Mine, Vershire, VT | collected 2017 | reverse complement strand
GACGGGCCTCTACTATGACGAATGCCGCCCCAAAACGCCCAGCCGGATCGCGCGGCATGCGGCGCTTGCGACGTCCTTGTGGGAACGGAGCGAAGACTGGGTGCGTTGAACGCTGAGCCAGCGCGCCTTATTGCGGCCCATATTTGCGAGCCGTCGATGGATCTGGCGGGCAGACGATTAGATGCACTCCAAGTCCGAGGTTCCACAACTTGGACGTAACGGCGTAGAATATTCAGCTGTTGGCGGCAGCACGCTGATGGTGATGGCCGCCTGAGTAGTTACAAATCAACTTTTCAAAATGGAGGAAGGACAAAATGGCAAAGCTTATTCCACTACATCCCGCGCGGACGCTGCCCAAGCTGCTGGCCTCGACCACATTCGCGCTTTGCGCGGGAGTATCGACCCTGGCTTTTGCGGCCGCTCCCATCAAGATCGGCGTGATCGCGGAGTCGCAGTCGATTGCAGGCGCATCGATCCCGCAGGCGGCGCAGATGGCCGCCGACGAAATCAATGCCAAAGGCGGGGTTGACGGGCGCAAGATCGAGCTTGTCACCTATGACGATCACAGCTCTTCCGCGGATGCGGTTCGCGCATTTCAGCGCGCGGTCAGTGAAGACAAGGTCGTCGCCGTTATCGGCAGCTATATCAGCGAGGTAGTGCTGGCGATCGAGCCCTGGGCATCGCGGCTGAAGATGCCGTTCATTTCCCCGGGCGCGGCCTCCAACGAGATCAGTCTGAGCGTGCATAAGGACTATGCGAGAAACAAATACACCTTTGACGGTTACCTCACTTCCGCTTTGCTCGCGCGCTCGGTATGCGACGGCGCGAAGGACCTTCTGGTCGATGGTCTGCACATGAAAACCGCGGTGATCATGAGCGAAGACGCCGCATGGACCACGCCGCTCGATGTCGGATACGAAGAATGCCTGCCCAAGATCGGGGTGAAGGTCCTCGACCATATCCGCTTTTCGCCCGACACGACGGATTTCACGCCCATCTTCAACAAGATCGAAGCGGCAAAGCCGGACGTCATAATCACCGGCATTTCGCATGTGGGTGTGCAGCCCACAGTGCAGTGGAAGACGCAGCAAGTACCGATCCCGATGATGGGGATCAGTTCGCAGGCTACCAACAGCGCGTTCTGGAAGGACACCAATGGCGCGGCCGACGGAGTCGTTTTCCAGGAAGTCACCGGACCAGACGTCGCGGTCACGCCAAAGACCATTCCGTTTGCGGAGGGATTCAAGAAGCGCTTCGGCAATTTTCCGTCCTACGCCGGATACACCTCTTATGACGAGGTCTATTACATCGCTGATGCCATCCATCGCGCGAAATCGACGGACGCCGACAAGCTGGTTGCGGCGCTCGAGAAGACGGACTGGGAAGGCACCGTCGGCCGCGTTCAGTTCTACGGCAAGAACGACCCGTTTACGCATGCCATCAAGTACGGCAATGGCCTGATCACCGGCCTTATTTCGCAATGGCAGAACGGCAAGCAGGTTGCGGTATGGCCGCCGAAAGTCGCGAATGGGAAGCTCAAATTTCCTAGCTTCGTCAAACTAAGCTCAGGAAAATAATCCTGGCGGCAATCATGCCCTGGAGCGTGCTCCAGGGCATGATTTGTCATTTCCGGCTGAAAATGGAGGCGGCCCGCTCGCTGGCCGTTCAGGATGCTTGCCCTACAGATTCTGATTGATGGCTTTGTCATCAGCGCGCTCTACGCGCTTGGGGCGACCGGCTTTACCCTGATTTTCGGTGTCTCCGGCGTCCTTAATTTGTCCCACGGCGCCATCATGGTCGCGGCAGCGGTCGCCGCATGGGCCGCAGGGAGCATTCTTCATCTCAACAGCTATGCCGGCGCAGTGGTCGGCGTGCTGACCGCGCTGATTGCGGCTCTCGGAACCTACTTCGCGGTCGTCCAGCCAATCCAGCGCTCCAGACGCATCGCGAATGAGGAGAAGGAAATCTTCATTCTGACCGCGACCCTGCTTTGGGGGATCATGATCCAGGAGCTGATTGCCTATTTTTTCACTGACACTCCCAAGACTGTTCTCCCGATCGTGGAAGGCGTGGTCTCCGTTTGGAACGTACGCACGCCACAAAACGAAATTTTCACCGCGATCGTCTGCTGGCTGGTGATCGGATTGCTGTGGCTGCTCGTCAACCGGACAAAGATGGGCAAAACAGTGTTGGCGGCGTCGATGAACCCGCGCGGCGTCACCTTGCTCGGCCACGAGCTCACGCGCATTTATATCGTCGTCTGGGCTATCTACGGCATTCTCGCGGGCATCGCCGGCGATCTGCTCGGCATGTTCCTCGGCGTCAGCTCCTACAGCGTAGGGCCGCTTACCGCGAGCGCCTTCTCCATCGTCGTGCTCGGAGGTCTCGGAAGCGTATCCGGATCCCTGATTGCCGCCTACGTGGTCGGCTATCTCGAAACGATGACAGCCTATCTGATATCTCCGGCGTATCGAACGATTCCGGCGCTGCTGCTGCTCGTCATCGTGATGTATATCAGGCCGCGCGGCTTGCTTGGGCGAAGGTAGCCATGCGCACCTTGATCCATTCGCCGTTTTTCTGGGTCGTGCTCGTGGTGCTCGCATTGGCCGCGACGCTGCCGTGGTATGTGTCCGGCTATATCCTGGGGCTTCTGACGGTCGCCTACTATTTCGGCGTGTTTGCGATGAGCTGGGATCTGCTGTTCGGCTTCGCCGGCGAGGTCAATTTCGGTCCGACATTTCTGATTGGTGTCGGCGCATACGCTGCCGGCATCCTCAACAACCGGTATGGCATTTCCCCCTATGTCTGCATCGTCATCGGCGCGCTCGCCGCGGTTGTTGCCGGTTTCGTGCTGGCGCTGCCGGCGCTGCGCGTGCGCGGCCCCTATTTCGGATTGACGACCTTGGTTGCGGTCCTGATCCTGCAAAATCTGGTTGTCGTGTTCGCGGAAGTGACCGGAGGTGAAATCGGACTGACGATTCCGGACGTGATCTCCATCCATGCCGGGATAAATTACTGGATCGCACTCGGATTCATGGCCTTCAGCGGCGCGATTCTGTTCGGACTGGCACAATCTCCGGTCGGCCTTATTCTGCAAGCGAGCGGGCAAGACCCGGTGCAGGCGGGCGCTCTCGGTTTCAATATTGTCAAGCACAAGCTCGCCGCCTTCATCGTCAGCGCCTTTTTCTCCGGACTGTCTGGCGCCCTGCTGGTGTTCTATATGGGAACCGCATCTGTGAGCACGGTGGTCGACATCGCCGTGGGTGTTCAGGTGATCGTCGCTGCGGTGCTGGGCGGGCGGCGAACCGTGCTGGGCGGGGCGCTGGGCGCGATCTTTCTGATTGTCGCCGGCGAGTTTTTGAGGCCGACGGGCGAACTTGCGACCTTCATTGTTTCCTTCGTCGCCCTGCTCGCCATTCTTTTCTTTCCGAACGGCTTTCTGGGTTCCGTATTATCGCGGGGAACCCGGTCGTGACATCGATTGGACAATCAGCACCCATCCTCGAGGTTCGCGGACTGACCAAACGCTTTGGCGGACTGGCAGCGGTCAAGAATCTCAGCTTCAATGTTAAGGCCGGTGAAATCTTCGGACTGATCGGACCCAACGGTTCCGGCAAATCGACTGTCATGAAGAGCATCATGGGAATCGAACGGCCGACCGCGGGCCAGGTCGTGTTTCAGGGAGAAGACGTCGCCGGGCTACCGCCGCACAAGATCGCCCGGCGCGGGTTCGGCATGGTATTCCAGCACTCGCGGCCATTGAATAGACAGACGGTGCTTGAAAACATCATGGTGGCGCTGCTGCCTGACAGCTTGCTCAAAGTGTTTGCCGATCATTCGTTGACGCAGCACGCGAGGCAAATTGCGGAGCGCGTCGGCCTCGGTTCGGTTATCGATCGGCGGCCGCCCACGCTGCCCTTCGCCGATTTGCGCCGTCTCGAGCTGGCCAAGGCCATCGCGCGCGATCCCAAGGTCGTACTAGTCGACGAACCCTTCGCCGGCCTGACGCTGGCGGAAGTCGGTACTTTTTCCGAATTGATCCGCAGCTTTCGCAGCGAAGGACGCGCCGTCCTGTTGGTCGACCATAATGTGAAGAGCGTCTCCGCGCTGGTGGATCGCGTCCTTGCGATGTATCTCGGCGAGGAGATCGTGACCGGCCGTGCCGACGAGGTGATGCGCAATGAGACCGTCAGACAGGTCTATCTTGGCGGCGCGATTGAGATCTCGGCCCGCCCCGAAACGAGCTTCAAGGACAAGAAGCCGCTGCTTCAGGTCGAGAACTTGAGTGTTCATTACGGCAAGGCGCAGGCGCTGGAAAGCGTCTCGATCCACGTACACCAGGGAGAATTCGTCTCCGTCGTCGGACTTAACGGCGCCGGCAAGACTACGCTTTTCAACGCCATTTCCGGGCTTCTCCCCTATTCGGGCGAGATCATCCGGGGTGGACAGCGACAGCGCGGCCTGACGCCGGCGCGCATTGCCAAAAGCGGCATCGTGCAATGCCCGGAGACGCGGGAATTGTTCGGCGAGATGAGCATCCGGGAGAACCTCGATCTCGGCGGCCAGCATCTCGAGGATGCAGAGCGGGAAAAACAGTTCTCCTGGCTGTTCGAGCTTTTTCCGATCCTGAAGGAACGCCAGGAGCAGATGGCGCAGACCCTCAGCGGCGGCGAGCAGCAGATGCTCGCAATCGGGCGTGCCTTGATGATGAAGCCCGAAATCCTGATCCTCGACGAGCCAACGCTCGGATTGGCCCCGGTCATTCTCGAGCAGCTATCGAAGGCCCTTGAGCGCTTGCGGCAGACCACGCCGATTACCGTATTGCTGGGGGAGCAGAATGTGACGTTCGCCCTGCCGCACGCCGACCGTGTCTATGTGCTGGAACACGCGCGCATCGTCTGGGAAGGCGATCCCGGCCGCTTTGCCAAAGAAGCCGGCGCCGACTATCTTTGAGTGTTGATTCATGTCAGCGCGAGGGCGAACCCATCGGCGTCCGGATGGGGTTCGTCGGCATCGCCACGCTGTCGAACTGCTCTGGACCAGGTACGCTTCTTTTTTTTGCGCAACGCTGGTGTCCGCGAGCGGGAGAAACGCTTAGGCTGACGTTTGCCGCGGTATCTCAGCCGCGGCAGACGCTTAGAGCCGTCTGCCGTCGGATAATTTGAAATTGAACCGGCAAGTCTGGAAACAGGAAACGAGGAGAACAGCATGCAGCGCATGTCCGGTGGTCAGGCAGTCGTAGCTGCACTCAGGGCGGAAGGCGTGGAGCACGTCTTCGGCATCGCCGGCACGCACAACACACCGCTGTTCGACGGCGCCTACGGCGAGCCGGCGATTCATGTGGTGACGGTGCGCCATGAGCAGGGCGCGTCGATGATGGCGGCGGGCTACGCCCGCGCCTCGGGCAGGACCGCGGCCTGCTTCGTGGTACCGGGGCCGGGCCTCACCAACGCGCTCACCGGGATGGGCATGGCCTACTCGGAATCGACGCCGCTGCTGATGTTCGCCGGGCAGAATGCCCTGGCCCAGCTCGGGCGCGAGGGAGATCACTTTCACGAACTGCCGAACTCACTCGCCGTGGCCGGCTCGGTGTGCGGCTACGCCGAGCGGGTGTCGACGCCGTGCGCCATACCCAGGGCGGTACGCGAGGCGATGCGCGCCATGCACTGCCGGCGTCCGCGGCCGGCGTACATCGAAGTGCCGCTGGATGTGCAGAGCGGCGTGGCCGAAGTGGAAACGCTGCCACGCGAAGCGTTCAGCCGGCCGGCCGGTGATGCTGCGGGCATTGCCCGCGCGGCCGCGGCGCTCGGGTCGGCCGAACGCCCGTTCATCTTTGCCGGTGGCGGCGTGGCGAGCGCAGAGGGTTCGCAGCCGCTTGCACGTCTGGCGGAGTTGCTGGGCGCTCCGGTCGTGACCAGCATGTTCGGCCGGGGCGTGATTTCCGATCGGCATCCGCTGGCGCTGGGCGACGGTTGGGGCCGCTTCAATCTGTACGACGAACTGCTGGCGCAGGCCGATCTGGTGCTGGTGGTGGGTTCCAGGATAGACATCGTCTCCGACGCAAATCTGGGCGCGCGATTTCCCAGGCGCATTCTGCAGGTCGATCTGGATCCGCTGGTCGTCGGTCTGCGCCAGCCGGTCGAGGTCGGCATCGTCGGCGACGCGGCCGCGGTGCTCACTTCTCTGGGCGAAGCGCTGGCGGGAGGCAAGGCGCGCCAGTGCTGGTTCGACGTCGCCGGTTTCAGGCAGCACCGGCGCGCCTGGATGACAGCGCGCGCCGGCCCGGTGCTGCAAGTGATCGAGGATCTGCGCGCGGCACTGCCCGAGGACACCATCTTCGTCGACGATCTCACGCTCGTCGGTTACTGGATGCCGTTGCTGCTGGAGACCTACCAGCCGCGTACGCTGATCCATCCCGGAACCTACGGCACGCTTGGCTACGCGCTGCCGGCCGCAATCGGCGCCAAGCTCGCCTGTCCGAAGCAGCCGGTGGTGGCGATCTCGGGCGATGGCGGGTTTCTGTTCACGCTGCAGGAACTGGCGACCGCAGTGGCGCAGAAGCTGGACCTGATCGCGCTGGTGTTCAACGACAACGCCTACGGCGCGATCAGGACTTACCAGGACCGGGTGTTCCGCGGGCGGCGCATCGGCTCCGACCTGGTGAATCCGGATTTCGCCAAGCTCGGCGAAGCGTTCGGCGTGCATAGCGCCCGGGTCGAACCCAAGGCGCTGGGGGCGGCGGTGCGGCGTGCGCTCGAGACCGGCGGCGTCTGGCTGATAGAGATTCCTTTTGCGCCGGAGGGACCACCGACGATGGTGCCCTGGATGCCGTGAGTGAATAAAGACGGCGCCTCCCTCAGGCGCGCGCTTTGGTCTTCCGTATCAGCCTGTAACGATCGGATTCTGCCAGCCGCCGGGCGGCGTCACGCTTTCGCCCACCTGCCGGGGACCCCAGGTGCCCGGCTCGTACCCGTACACCGGCGTGCCCGCCTTGAGCACGGGATCGACGATGCGCCATGCCTCTTCCACATAGTCCTCGCGCGCGAACAGCCAGCGGTCGCCGGCCATCGCATCGCCCAGCACCCGCTCGTACGCGTCCATCTCCGCGCCGTCGGGCCGATCGCTCGCGAGCAGTTCCATCTGCTCGCCTATCATCCGGTCCTCCGGATCCATCACTGTGGTGCCGATGGCGATGGTCATTTCCGGGTTGATCCGAAAGCGCAAATAGTTCGCTGCGCCGGCGCAGGCGGGAAATATCTTCGGCGCGCGGTGCAAGGTGACGGTGACCTCGGTGCAGCTTACCGGCAGGCACTTGCCCGCGCGGATGTAGAACGGCACCCCGGCCCAGCGCCACGAGTCGATCTCGAGCCGCAACGCCGCAAAAGTCTCTTGCTGCGAGTCCGCTGCGACCCCTGCCTCCTGCAGGTAGCCGCGAAACTGGCCGCGCACCAGGTTTTTCGTCTCGATCGGCCGAATCGATTTCAGCACCTTGACTTTTTCATCGCGCATCGATTCGCTGTCGGCTCGTGCCGGCGGCTCCATGGCGAGGTTGGCCAGCAGTTGGAACAGGTGATTCTGAATCACGTCGCGGACCGTTCCCACCTGATCGTAGAAGGCGCCGCGGCCTTGCACACCAAAGCTCTCGGCCATGGTGATCTGCACGCTTTTGACGAATCTGCGGTTCCAGAACGATTCGAGGAATGCGTTGGCGAAACGGAAAAACACCATGTTGTGCACCGGTCGCTTGCCCAGATAATGGTCGATGCGGAAGATGTGTTCCTCGTCGAACGAGCGCAGCAGGATCTGGTTCAGGGCCTGCGCCGAAGCAAGGTCGCGACCGAAGGGCTTCTCCACCACGACACGGGCGCCGTCGGTGCAGCCGGACTTGGCCAGCTGCTCGACCACCGCGCCGAATAGCGCCGGCGGGATCGCGAGGTAGTGCGCCGGTGTGCGCGCCGCGCCGAGTTCCTTGCGCAGTGCCTGGAACGTAGCCGGATCGCCGTAATCGCCGTCGACGTAGCGCAGCAGCGCGCTCAGGCGCCCGAACGCGGCGGCATCAAATGTGCCGTGCCGTTCAATACTGTCGCGCGCGCGCGCCTTGAGCTGGTCCAGATTCCAGCCCGCCTTGGCCACGCCGATGACCGGTACGTCAAGATGGCCGCGTTTGACCATCGCCTGCAATGAAGGGAATATCTTCTTGTAGGCGAGGTCGCCGGTGGCACCGAAGAATACCAGTGCGTCTGATTGCAGTTCGCTCATCGTCAGCTCGCTTTCGTCGTCTTGGAATCGGTTGAGAAATTAATATTGCGACGCGCCAGTCCAGGGGGCATATGAGGGGAGGCGGACCGAAAGAAGTTTCTTCGGGGGATGTCTCCTCATTATGAAACAGGCGCTTACTTTCCGGCGGGCTTCTCCTCGTGCCCGCCGAATTCGTAGCGCATCGCCGAGAGCAGCTTGTCCTGAAATTGGGCTTCGCCGCGCGAGGCGAAGCGTTCGTAGAGCGCGGTGCTCAGCACCGGGGCGGGCACGCCTGCGTCGATCGCCGCTTTGATCGTCCAGCGTCCTTCGCCCGAATCGGAGACTCGCCCCGCGAATTGCGCCAGCGCGGGGTCCTTGGTGAGCGCGCTCGCCGTCAGGTCGAGCAGCCACGACGCGATCACGCTGCCGCGGCGCCAGACCTCGGCAATGTCGGGCAGGTTGAGCTCGTACTGATAATGCTCGGGGTTGCGCAACGGCGTCGATTCCGCGTCGATCGCATGCGTCTGTTTGCCGACGTTCGCGGCGCGCAGCAGGTTGAATCCCTCGGCGTACGCGGCCATAAGGCCATACTCGATGCCGTTGTGGACCATTTTGACGAAGTGACCGGCGCCGTTCGGACCGCAGTGTAGGTAGCCCCGCTCGGCGGTGCCGCCGCCATTCTCCCGTCCGGGCGTGGACGCGATGTCGCCGACCCCGGGGGCGAGCCGCGCTAGGATGGGATCGAGATGCCGCACCGTCGCGAGCTCGCCGCCGATCATCATGCAGTAGCCGCGCTCAAGTCCCCACACGCCGCCGCTGGTGCCGACGTCGACGTAATGGATGCCCTTGGGCGCCAATTCCTTGGCTCGGCGGATGTCGTCGACGTAGTACGAGTTCCCGCCGTCGATCAAAATATCGCCCGGCTCGAGGAGGGATAACACGGAGGCGATCGTGTTGTCGACGGCGGCGGCAGGAACCATCAGCCACAGCGCGCGCGGTTTGGCGAGCCTTTTCACCAGGTCGGCGAGCGAAGAGGCGCCGACGGCCTTGTCCTTGACCAGCTCAGCTACTGCCTTGGGCGACATATCGAACACCACGCAGTCGTGGCCGCCGGCGATTAGCCGCCGCACCATGTTCGCGCCCATGCGGCCGAGTCCGATCATTCCGAGTTGCATGATGACTTCCTTTCGATGAATAGATGACGAATGCGATGGCGCGCGCCGCGGCTAGTCTGCGCTCAGACCGGTTTGTCTCGAACCATCTGCGGCGGTCGAACGGCGGGATACGGAGCGGAATGACAGGAGCCGGTGCTCATCCAGGTGCCCGTTTCAGTCTGCGGGCGCTGCGAATCAGGGCATTGGTCGAACTGTCGTGCGCGAGCTCGGGTTCGCTCCCGCTTTCGAGCTCGGGGATGATGCGCTGCGCCAGCGCCTTGCCCAGCTCGACGCCCCATTGGTCGAAGGAATCGATGTGCCAGATCGCACCCTGGGTATAGACGCTGTGCTCGTACAGGGCGACCAGCGTGCCCAGCGTCGCCGGCGTCAAGCGCTCGGCCAGGATCATGTTGGACGGCCGGTTGCCGTCGAACACCCGGTGCGGAACCAGCCAGTCCGGCGTGCCCTCCGCCCTGACCTGCTCCGGCGTCTTGCCGAATGCGAGCGCCTCGGCCTGGGCGAAGACGTTCGCGAGCAGCATATCGTGGTGAGCGCCTAGCGGGTTGAGCGACTGGCCGAAGGCGATAAAGTCGCAGGGAATGAGCCGCGTACCCTGGTGGATCAGCTGATAGAACGAGTGCTGGCCGTTGGTGCCCGGCTCGCCCCAGTAGATCTGGCCGGTGTCGCAGGCGACCGGCTCGCCGTCCAGCGTCACGCGCTTGCCGTTGCTCTCCATCGCGAGCTGCTGCAGGTAGGCGGGAAAGCGCTTCAGGTACTGCGCGTAGGGCAGGACCGCGACCGTCTGCGCACCGAAGAAATTGTTGTACCAGAGCGCGAGCAGGCCCAGCAGCACCGGCAGGTTGCGCTCGAAGGGCGCGGTGCGAAAGTGCTCGTCCATGCCGTGGAAGCCCGCGAGCAGCGCGCGGAAGTGCTCGGGCCCGATCGCGAGCATGGTGGACAGGCCGATCGCCGAATCCATCGAATAGCGGCCGCCGACCCAGTCCCAGAATCCGAACATGTTGGCGGTGTCGATGCCGAATTCGGCTACCTTCCCGGCGTTGGTCGAAACCGCGACGAAGTGCCTGGCCACGGCCTTCACGTCCCCGCCCAGTGCGCCTAGCGACCAGTCGCGCGCCGCGTGCGCATTGGTCATGGTCTCCAGCGTAGTGAACGTCTTCGACGCGACGATGAACAGCGTCTCGGCGGGGTCGAGGTCGCGCGTTGCCTCGGCAAAATCCGTGCTGTCGACGTTGGAGACGAAGCGGAACGTCAGGCGCCGGTCGCTGTAGTGCTTCAGCGCCTCGTAGGCCATGACCGGGCCGAGGTCGGACCCGCCGATGCCGATGTTGATTACGTTGCGAATGCGCTTGCCGGTATGGCCCTTCCACCCGCCATTGCGCACGCGCTCGGAGAAGTCAGCCATCTTGTCGAGCACCGCGTGCACCTGGGGCACGATGTTTTCGCCGTCGATCACGATCGACGCCCCGCGCGGCGCGCGCAGGGCCACGTGCAGCACGGCGCGGTTTTCGGTGACGTTGATCCGGTCAGCGCGAAACATGGCGTCGATGCGCGCGCGCAAGCCCGATTGCTCGGCCAGCGCGAGCAGCAGCTTGACCGTCGCGTCGGTGATCCGGTTCTTCGAATAGTCCAGGGTCAGGCCGGCCGCCTCCAGCGTCATGCGTTCGGCGCGCGCCGGATCGTCGGCGAAGAGTTCGCGCAGGTGCAGATTGCGGATCTCGCGCTGATGCTGCGCCAGTGCCTTCCACGCCGCGGAGGCGGATACTGCTGCGATAGCGGCCGTCATTTCAAGGTACCTTTCGCGAGCTGGCGTTTAACGGGAGCGGGGGCGTTTGCCTTCGGCGGTGTGCTGCCACAGCCGGAAGCCGCCTAGGAATGCGTTGGCGTTGTCGCCGATTCGGCATCCGGGGGGCGGCTCGGCGAGCTTCTTCGCGTTGCCGCCGCCGATGACGACATCGTCGGGTTCTAGCGCGGCGCGCAGGTGCTCGACCACGTCAACGACATGCCGCCGCCACTTTTTCTTCCCCAGGCGCTCCAGGCCGCGCAGGCCCACATAGTCCTCATAGGTGGCCTTCCTGTAGGGCAGGTGGCCCAATTCCATCGGCTCGACGATGCCGTCCACGATCATCGCTGTTCCGAGGCCGGTGCCCAGGCCCAGAAACAGCATCCTACCGCCCTTGTACCCGCCCAGGGCCTGCATCGCCGCATCATTGACGACCTTGGTCGGGCAGCCGAACGCTGCTGCGTAGTCGAATGCGACCCATCCCGGCCCGAGATTGTGCGGCTCGGCCACCGGCCGGTTGCGCAGCACCGGACCCGGATACCCCATTGCGACCGCTTCATATTTCCAGTTCCCGGCGAGCTTCTTGACCGCGGCGACCATCTGCCCGGGCGTCAGCGTCGGACCGGAGGGAAACTCCCGCGATTCATCTTGCCCGGTGGCCAGGATTTTCACATGGGTACCGCCGACATCAACCGCCAGTACTTTCATTGCGCGCGCCTTGTGGACAGAAATGCGTTCGGATCGATTGCTCCGTGGGGAGCGGGTATGCGCCCGGCTAAGCGGACTTCGCGAGAACAGCGCTCTTCGAGGTGATCACGCCCATGAGCTCGTTCCAGGAATTGACGAACGACGCCGCGCCTTCGTCCTGTAGTCTTGTCGCCAGTTCGTCGATGCGGATGCCCGCCTGGCCGAATTCGTGGAGCACGGCTTCGCAATCGCCGCCATCCGCGCGCATTGCCGTGCCGACACTGCCGTGATCCGCGAACGCTTTCAAGGTGGCCTCCGGCATCGTGTTGACGGTAAGCGGCGCGGCCAGGGCCTCGATGTAGAGGACATCGGGAGCCTTCGGGTCCTTGGTCCCGGTGCTCGCGAGCAGCAGGCGCTGCGCGCGGGCGCCGGCGTTGAGAACGCGCTTATAGCGGGGCGTGGCGATCAGATCGCAATATGCCTGGTATGTGCTCCGGGCGACGGCGATGCCGAGCCGATTGCTGAGCGCGTCCGGCACCTTGCCCGCGACCGCGACATCCCAGCGGCTGACGAACATCGACGCCACCGAGCCGACATCGGGCGGCAGGCCCGCGGCGATGCGCCGCTCGATGCCGCGCAGGTATGCGTCGGCCGCCGCTACGTAATGTTCGCGCGAGAACAACAGCGTAACGTTGACCGGTACGCCGCAGTAAATGGCCTCCTCGATCGCGGGAAGTCCTTCGCGCGTGCCGGGAATCTTGATGAACAGATTGCGCCGGCCGGCGCGTGCATGCAGGTCCCGGGCTTCCGCGAGCGTGGTGTTGCTGTCGTGGGCGAGCAAGGGCGAGACTTCGAGTGACACCCAGCCGTCGACGCCGCTCGAGCGCTCGTTGATCGGCCGGAACAGATCGGCGGCCTGCGTAAGGTCGTCGAGCGCCAATTCGAAAAAGAGCCTTTCGCCCGACTTCCCCTGCTTGAGCTTGGCGCGGATCGCCGCGTCGTATGCGGCGCTGTTCTTGATCGCCTGATCGAAGATAGTGGGATTGGAGGTGAGCCCCGTCACGGACAATTCCTCGATGTAACGCTTGAGGGTGCCGTTGGCGAGGAGGTCCCTGGTGATGTTGTCGAGCCACAGACTCTGGCCCAGATCGTGGAGTTTCCGTGTCGCTTTCATCGCGCCGTCTCTCGAGGTTTCAGCCGAATTCATGCAGAACGGCAATCGTTGCCCGGAACCCGGGCTGCGCACGGATGTCGAACGCTCCAGCATGCAGGCGATTGGCGTCAGGATAGTCTAGCAGTATATAGTGGTTGACAGTGGCGTCACCGGGATAGTTCCGGCGAAGACGCCGTTCGCAATCATTTTGCAGCGGGCGCGATTGTGCTGGTGCAATTGACCTGCCGAAGGATCCTTGGTGACTGCAGAAGAAAAGCGGCTGGACGCCGTCCGGGCCGGCACGCAAGCGTGGCGCCGCTGGGGCCCGTACGTCAGCGAGCGGCAGTGGGGCACGGTGCGCGAAGACTACAGCGCGAATGGCGCCGCCTGGGAGGGCCTGTCCCACGACCAGGCACGCTCGCGCGCCTATCGCTGGGGGGAGGACGGCATTGCCGGCATATCGGACGATAGCCAGCGCCTGTGCTTTGCGCTGGCCTTGTGGAACGGTGCCGATCCGATCCTGAAGGAGCGCATGTTCGGCCTGACCGGCAACGAGGGCAATCACGGCGAGGACGTCAAGGAGTACTACTTCTACCTCGATAACGTCCCAAGCCATGCGTACATGAAGTTTCTGTACAAGTATCCGCAGCGGGCCTACCCGTACGCGGATCTGGTGGCGGAGAACCGGCGGCGCGGCAGGACCGAGCCCGAGTACGAATTGCTCGACACCGGAATCTTCGACGAGGATCGCTACTTCGACGTGTTCGTCGAGTACGCGAAGTCCGCGCCCGAGGATATCCTGATCAGGATCAGCGCAATCAACCGCGGCCCGGCGGCCGCAAGCTTGCATTTGTTGCCGACCCTGTGGTTCAGGAACGACTGGTCGTGGCGCCCCGGCCGGCCGAAGCCTCGCATCGAGGTCGATAGCTCCGGGCGCAACAGCGTGGTTCTCAAGGCGACGCATCGCGAATTGGCGCCGCACTGGCTCGTGTGCGAGCCGCCGGAGGAGGTCTTGTTCACCGAGAATGAATCGAACATGGAGCGCCTTTTCGGCGTTCCCAACGCGTCGCCGTTCGTCAAGGATGCGTTCAACGAATGCATCGTCCATGGCCGGCGCGAAGCGGTGAATCCCGAGCGCGTCGGCACCAAGGCAGCGCCGTGCTACATCCGGATTGTCGGTGCGGGCGAGACGACGACGATCCGACTGCGCCTCAGCAGCGCAAGCGATTCGAAGGCGCCGCTCGGCGATGAATTCGACGCCATGTTTGCGTTGCGCAAGCAGGAGGCGGATGCGTTCTACCAGCGCGTCACGCCCTTTGCGCTGCCCGAAGACATGCGCAAGGTCCAGCGCCAGGCGTTCGCCGGCATGCTCTGGAGCAAGCAGTACTACCACTACCTGGTGCATCGGTGGCTCGAAGGCGATCCCGCCTCGCCGCCGCCGCCGGAGGAGCGCAAACGCGGGCGCAACCATGAATGGTGGCATCTCGCCACGGGCGACGTGTTGTCGATGCCGGACAAGTGGGAGTACCCGTGGTTCGCCGCCTGGGACATGGCATTCCACGCCGTCGCATTCGCCATGATCGACCCGGATTTCGCCAAGGACCAGCTGTTGCTGCTGACGCGGGAATGGTACATGCACCCCAACGGCCAGATTCCCGCCTACGAATGGGCATTCGGCGATGTCAATCCACCGGTGCATGCATGGGCGGCGATCCGCGTCTACCAGATCGAGCAGAAAATGTACGGACGCAAGGACCGCGCGTTCCTGGAACGGATTTTCCAGAAGCTGCTGATCAATTTCACCTGGTGGGTCAACCGCAAGGACGCCCAGGGCAAAAATATTTTCGAGGGTGGATTTCTGGGTCTGGACAATATCAGCGCGTTCGATCGCACCTCCGGACTGCCCGGCGGCGGTCACCTCGAGCAGGCAGACGGTACCAGCTGGATGGCGATGTATTGCCTCAACCTGCTCAGCATCGCGCTGGAACTCGCCAAGGAGGACTCGGTATACGAGGATGTGGCGACCAAGTTTTTCGAGCATTTCGTTTATATCGGCGCGGCCATGAACCATGTCGGCGGCCGCGAAGGCGGCCTTTGGCACGAGGAGGAGGGCTACTACTTTGACGTCCTCAATCTCCCGGACGAACGCTGCTTCCCGGTAAAGGCGTATACGATCGGCGGCACGATTCCGGTCGCGGCCATAGCGATCGGCGAGCGCGACGCGCTAAGCGCATTCCCGGGCTTCAGCGAACGCTCACGCTGGTTCGCCCATTACCGGCCGGAGCTGCTGCAAGGTCTCGCCGATCTCAGCCACCACGGCATCGAGAACCGGACCCGTCTGGCGTTGGTCAACTCGCACAAGCTCCGCCGCATCCTCGAGCATGTATTGCGCGAGGACGGGATGCTGAGCCCGCACGGTGTGCGTTCGGTGTCGAAACAGCACGCCGCGGACCCGTTCGTCCTGCGGCTGGACGGGCAGCAGTTCGTGCTGGATTATGAGCCGGCCGAATCGACGACCGCGCAGTTCGGCGGCAATTCGAACTGGCGCGGCCCGGTGTGGTTTCCGCTGAATTTCCTGCTGATCGAGGCTTTGCAGAAACACCATTACTTCCTGGGCAACGACTTCAAGGTCGAGTTGCCGAGCGGGTCCGGGCACAAAGCGACGCTGTGGGAAGTAACGACCGATCTGTCGTACCGGCTAATCCGGATTTTTCTCAAGGACGCGAGCGGCCGCCGTCCGATGTACGGCAACTGCGGGAAATTCCAGAGCGATCCGCATTGGCGTGACCTCATCCTGTTCCATGAGTACTTCAACGGCGACACCGGTGCGGGCCTCGGCGCGAGCCACCAGACCGGCTGGACCGGCGTGGTGGCGAAATTGATCCAGCAGTATGGTGAATACGCGCTCCAGGGCAAGCCGCCCAGTCTCGCCGACGCGGAAGGCGCGCAAGTAGGAACGGTCCTGCGATGAGCGTAGCGCCGCCGGACGCCGAATGGCTCGAAAGCGATGCCATGGGCGGCTACGCTTCGGGTACCGTAGCCGGTTACCGCAGCAGGCGCTACCACGCGCTGCTGCTCACGCCGCGGACTCCGCCGACTGAACGCGTCGTTCTGGTGAATGGTTTCGAGGCGTGGGTGGAATCGCCGCAGGGCGAATTTCCGCTCAGTACCCAGCACTATGCACCGGACGTCATCCACCCGCGCGGTCTCGACCTGCTCGTGGCGTTCGCCCATGAACCCTGGCCATGCTGGACCTTTCGTGGACCCGGTGGCATCGAAGTCGTGCATGAATGCATCGTCGATCGCGTCGACGGCAGCGTGCTGCTCGCGTGGCGCCTTGCCCGGACCGGCGCCAACGCCCAGGCGCGGCTCCACGTGCGGCCGCTGTTGTCGGGCCGCGACTATCACGCACTGATGCGCGAGAATTCCGCATTCGATTTTTCCGCCAGGGTAGCCAACGGAAACGTGGCATGGCGGCCCTATGCGGCGCTGCCCGCGATCGCCGCGCTCAGCAACGGCGCCTACCGCCATGAGCCTGACTGGTATCGTAATTTCCTCTACCGCGAGGATGCCGCGCGCGGACTCGACCACATCGAGGATCTGGCGTCGCCCGGTACGTTCGCGTTCGACCTGGCCCGTGGCGAAGCTGTGCTGGTGCTGCGCGCCGGCGACGGTGTCGCCGTCGATGCCGAGGCGCTGGCGCAGCGCGTGCGTGCGCTGGAAGCGGCGCGGCGCAAGGCGCTCGCGCCCCTGGCCCGCGCCGGAGAATCCTATATCGTCCGTCGCGGGCAGGGACACACGATACTTGCCGGATTCCCCTGGTTCACCGACTGGGGACGCGATACCTTCATCGCGATGCGCGGGCTGTGCATCGGGCGCGGGCGCCACGATATCGCGGCGTCCATTTTGCTCGCGTGGGCAAGCGCAGTGTCCGAAGGCATGCTGCCGAACCGCTTCCCCGATCATGGCGCGGCGCCCGAGTACAACTCGGTCGATGCGTCGCTGTGGTATGCGATCGCAGTGCACGAATTCCTCGAGGCCGCGCGTCCGCAGCCGCGCGTGCGCGAGGCGCTCCTGGACGCGTGCCGGGGGATCCTCGACGGCTATGCGGCGGGCACGCGCTACGGCATCCGCATGGACGCAGACGGTCTCCTCGCCTGCGGCATGCCGGGCATGCAACTCACCTGGATGGACGCAAAGGTCGCCAACCGCGTGATAACGCCGCGTATCGGCAAGCCGGTGGAGGTGCAGGCGCTGTGGATCAACGCGCTGCGCTGCGTGGGTGGATGCCACGACGCGATCGCGGACCGCGCGCAAACGGCATTCCGGGCCCGGTTCTGGAACGCGTCGGCCGGCTGCCTCTATGACGTCGTCGACGCCGATCACGAGCCCGGCCGCGTCGACGCGAGCGTGCGCCCCAATCAGATCCTCGCGGTCGGCGGCTTGCCGTATCCCATCGTCGATGGCGCGGCCGCGCGCGAGGTCGTATCGACCGCCGAGCGCGAGTTGTTGACGCCGATGGGGCTGCGCTCGCTCTCACCGCGGGATCCGGCGTACCGGGGACGGTACGAGGGCGGCGTGCCGCAGCGCGACAGCGCCTACCATCAGGGCACGGTGTGGCCATGGCTCATCGGGCCGTTCGTCGATGCCTGGCTGCGCGTCGAAGGCGACGACGCGGCGCACCGCGAAGAAGCGCGCCGACGCTTCCTCGGCCCGCTGCAAGCGCATCGCAACGCCGCAGGGCTCGGACATGTATGCGAGATCGCCGACGGCGATGCCCCGCACACACCGCGCGGTTGTCCGTTTCAGGCGTGGTCGCTGGGCGAATTGATGCGCGCGCTCGCGCGCACCGCGCCGCCGAAAATCATTGCTTGACGGATGCCGGGGAACATCCCCGTCACGATCAGCTTCGTGGGCGCGCCGAATTGAGACACGCCTATGGACTTTGAGACTGTGCCGCCTGTCCTTAATATTGGCTTAAGGCGTCGGCGATAAAGTTCTGCTGCAAATTGCGGCAATCCATGGCCAACCCGCCTGGTTTTCTCACCGATACTCGGATTTCAGCATGCTCACATCGATCCTGGCAAAGTTCCGCGACTTGATCGAAGATGTCGCACCCACTCCCGCCACCCGAGCGCGGCGCGAAGCGCTCGCCCTGCAGGCAGCCTGCTGCGGCTTGTTGATGGAAGTCGCGCGGCTCGATTCGGTGGGCGCCGAGCGCAAACGCAAGGCGGTGTCGCAGGCGATGCGGGAAGAATTCGGCATCCCGAACGAAGAACTTGCGCCCATGATCACCAGCGCCGGACGGCCGGAGAACCGACTGACGTCTTACTACCAGCCGGTGGCCCTGATCAACCAGGGCTGTGCGCCCGAGCAGAAAGTGCGGCTTATCGAGCGGCTGTGGCGCGTGGCGATGGCCGACGGCAGCATTGACATGTATGAAGAGCAGCTGGTGCGCAAGCTTGCCGATCTGCTCTACATTTCGCACGCCGATTTCATACTGGCCAAGCACCGGGTGCTAAGCGGCGCTGCTTAGCCCTGCGCCCATATGCCGGTTCGGCATGCTAATCGCAGGACGCCAGCCGGTGCGAACCGCGACCGCCCCGCGCTTCTAATCCGGCGCCGATGCGGAACCGGGTTTGGCGCGGACCGCGAGCCTGACGCCGGATTTCAGCATCCCCGCTTCGTCGCTGAGTATGTGGACCGCTTCGTCAAGAAACACGTCTTTGGCGCTTTTCTGCACTTTTTCAGTCGCCAGTTCTGTGGCGAGATTGCGTTCATCGACTTGCAGGCCATCATCCCGAAGCGCACTGTCCTTCCGCAGCGCGGGTTTCTTGCCGGCCGGATCCTTGTGGGTACCCTTGTCGGCATCCCGCTGTGATTCGCGCGCCCTCAGGCGGGCCTCTTGGGCGTCCCGCTCCTTGCGCCGTTCGGTTTCGTTCAGCGATACCAGGTTCTTCTTGCGCTGAAGTTTGATTTCGGCAATGTCCTGTTCCAGGTACTGGAAGTCCTTGTCCTTTTTCACGCGCGCCGCATGCAGCGCCGACAGGACGGGTAGCACAGTCTTCAGGTCGCCGACGGGCGAATAGTTTGCCGCCTTGATCTGCGTCCAGGGGAACGCGTTGTCGTAGCTGGATTCGCCAAAACTCGCCGTATCGGAAACGGCAGGGAAAAGAATATCCGGCTTCACGCCGCGCAATTGCGTAGTGCCTCCATTGATGCGGAAAAACTGTGCGACGGTAATTCTCAGTTCGCCGAATTGCGGTTTGCTGTTCTTGGCGATGCGATCGAGATCGATCACGCTTTGCACGGTGCCTTTGCCAAAACTCGGTTCACCGATAATCAGGCCGCGGCCATAATCCTGAATGGCGGCGGCAAAGATCTCCGACGCCGAAGCGGAACCCCGGTTAATCAGGACTGCAAGCGGACCGTCCCAGGCGACGCCGGCATGTGTATCGCTGTCCACAGAAATCTCACCGCTTGCATTGCGCTGTTGCACCACCGGCCCCTTGCCAATAAACAGGCCGGTGAGATCAATTGCTTCCGCGAGCGAACCACCGCCGTCGTTGCGCAAGTCGATCAGTACGCCGTCGACTTTTTTCTTCTCCAAGCCGTCCAGCAGGCGGGCCACATCGCGGGCCGCGCTTTTATAATCTTTGACTCCTTTCTCTCTGGCTGCAAAATCCTCATAGAAAGAGGGAAGGGATATCACGCCGATGCGGCGAGTGGTGTTCCCGTCCACGATGGAGTGGACCGATGCTTTGGCGGCCTCCTCCTCCAGATCGATCGTTTTCCGGACGAGAGAAACCAGTTTGTGTTTGCCGTCGGGCCCGGCGTTTGCCGGGAGCACGTCGAGCACGACGACCGAGTCCGGTGCGCCGCGAATCAGCGCAACGGCGTCGTCCAGACGCCAGCCCAGGAGGTCCGTCATGACACCGCCTTTGCCCTGGGCGACGCCGACGATGCGGTCCCCGACGTTCAACTGGCCCGAGAGACGCGCGGGTCCTCCCGGTACCAGTTCTCTGATCGTGACGTAGTCATCCAGCTGCGTCAGCACCGCGCCTATCCCGACCAGGGAGAGTTTCATCGAAATGTCGAAATCCTCCGCTTGCCGCGGCCCCAGGTAGTTGGTGTGGGGGTCGATGGCCATGGTGTAGGCGTTCATGTATATCTGGAAGGCGTCCGCGCTTTTTACCCGGCCGATGCGCTTGAGGAAATTGTCATAGCGTTCGTCGAGTATTTGGACGATGCTCTTGTCGTCCTTTCCGGCGAGCTTGAGCCGCAGCCAGTCGTTCTTGACCCGCTTGCGCCACAGCTCGCGCATCTGCGCGTCCGTTTGGGGCCATGGCGCCTTTTCCCGCGCAATTTGGTAGCTTTCGACCTTGTGGAAATCGAAGCCCTTTTTGAGCAGGGTACGTGCGTATGCAAAACGCTCGGCGGCGCGCTTCTCGTAAAGATTGAAAATGGCGAATGGAACGCTAAGGTCTTCCTTCAGGATCGCGTCGCCAAGCGTGGTCCGATATCCGGAAAGACGGTCAATGTCGGCCTGGACGAAGAAGAGTTTCTCGGGATCGAGGGATTTCAGATATCGGTCGAATATCTTCTCCGACAGGGCGTCGTCCAGCGGCATCCCCTTGTATTGGTAACGGGCCAGCACTTCAGCCGACAGGTATGCCGCCTCGGCCTCCTGCGGTAGCGGCTTCAACTCTGGCGGAAACTGCGTTCCCGAGTCGAGCGTTGCGCCTTGCGCGGCCGTCGCCAAGGCAATGACTATCCACAACCACTTACCCTTCATTCGTGCTCCGGTTCAATGCGCCAGATCGCGCCGCCGGTAGTGTATAGGAAGCAAGCCCGATATTGGCGTCGTGTTGTTTTTTTTTCCCGGGGGCCGGGATTGCCTTTCGCCGGGTGGCGGGGCTGGCAAAGCGCTTCAGGCATCGGGATAGCGCACCCCTCAAGGCACCCTGAAACGCCTCGGGTGCGCCGCAGGCTTAGGGATAGAGGGCTCCCAAACCATCGTCCTTGGGCATGTTTTCACTGCGCTGCGCTTGCAGGCCGGGACCGATCGCATCCCAAAGCGCGCTGCCGTCCCAAGACAACGCGCCCGTACCGTACAGAATTCGGTCCAGCGCGCTGACTTCCCTCCCGCCCGCTTCAAGCCGAGCGGCGAGCGCGCCCAGACCGCGAGGTGGGTCGTCGGGCCACTCGGCCCGCGCCAGGTCCAGCAAAGCATCTGCCGCGGCGTGACTATCGTTGCCGGCGCACGCTTGCTGCAGTGCCCGCATGGCGGCTTTGCGCTCCGGCACCGATAGCGCGGGCGCGGCAGCCGGAGCGGATTTCAACCCCGGGCGACGCCAACGCCGGAAGGCGACGAGCGACAGCACCGCCATCGCCAGCAATGCCGCGCCGCTTGCGAACCACGCCCGGTGCTGCTGCAGGCGTTCGGTCAATGATGTGCCTTGCGGCGGCTGCGCGGCGGCCACTGGCGTCGCGGCCGGCGTCGCCCGCGGCGGGGCGCTGGCGGGTGCCGGTGGAACTGCGTTCGACTGTCCCGCGGCGGCGCCGGGCTCAACTTTGAATTCCCGTGCCGGCAGTACAGCGCGGCTTTGCGCATTGCTGAGCGTATTCCACCACGCCAGCTCGACCGGCGGAATGTCGAGCGTGCCTGGCGCGGTCGGGATGTAAGTCACACTCTGCTTACTGATGCCGTAGATGACATTGCCGTCCGTTCGGCTTTGGTTGCCGGACGCTTCCGGATACACCCGCGCATTAGCCGGACGGGCAAACGACAGCGACGGAATCTGCGACGCCGCGAGCCCCTTGGCGTTGATGGTGATCGTCCGGGTCACGGGTTCGCCGACCTTGAATCGCGGCGGGTTGTCGTCCCAACTGTCGTGCAAAGTGACCTGCTCGGCCGGTAACCAGCTGCCATGTACCCCTGCCGGAAGCGGCTGGACCTCGAGCGCGATCTCCTGGCTGCGGATGTCCACCGGCTGCGCCGTCGCACCAAGTGCCATGCCGGAACCAAAGCTGCCCCTGAAGAAGGGGTCGTTGGCGAAAGGCGTGCCGCGCAGCAGGCGTTCCATCGGGTCATCCGCCTGATCTGCGTTGCCCTGGCTGTCCGAGGCAACCAGCATGGTGCCGCGAAAGCTTGCCGGGGGAATGTGCAGGGTGCCGCTTCTTTCGGGCGCAATCGCGTAGTGGCGCTCGATCACCTTGTATTCGTGCCCGCCGCGTATCGCCGTGTAGCGATTTTCCTGTCCCAGCTGTTCGACGATTGCATTTTCCGGGTCCGGCGCCGCAAGGTCGCCGGACTGCACGGTGTCGTCGTAGTAGAGCCGAACCGTGTAGGGAATCTGCTGCTGGACGTAGACCGGCTTGTCCGCCGCGGGCGCCTCGACTTCGAGGAACACATGCGCCGATGTCTGTTTCGTCTGTTGTGGCGAGACTTTGGTGACATTGAGTTCGATGGCGGAGGTGTGTTCGCTCCCGACCGCGATGGGCGGAATGTCGATGGTGCCGGTATGGAGCGGTTGCAGTTGTATCAGCCAACTCGTGCTATCCGAACGGCTGCCGTTGACGATGCTCGTCTCGCTGTTGGTGCTGGTGCCGAGCACCTCGAAATCCTTGCGCAACGGGGTCACGTCGGGTCGGTCCTGGGATTGCGCCTGATCGCTTTCGATGGTAAGCGTCAGCGTATCCCCCTCCGACACGGTCTGGCGATCGATGTGGGCGCGCAAAGCAGCCCAACCCGGACTGGAGGTGCACAACACGTAAAGTCCGAACGTCGCTGCTGCGAGCGCGGGTGCGTATCGCATCCCGCCTGATGCTGGATTGCGTGCCCGTTTCACCATGAGCTGCTCCGCCTGAGCGTGCCGTGATTACTCGGCATCGGCATGTTGTGCCCGCTGCCGGTATTGGTAAAGAAACTTGCGCCGCAGCAGGCCCCCCGGGTCATCGGGAATGCGCCGCAGCCATTGCTCCGCGGCCATCCGCTCTTCGCGGTCGAGCGGCTGCGCTCGGTCTGCCAAGTCACCCTGCGGTTGCCGTCGGGCATTCTCTGTCGCTTGCATTTGGCCCGCGGCGTTCGCTTCCGGCGCGGCGCTAGACGACTGGCCGGCGTCTGTTTTCGCCGTACCCGCCCGCTGTTCGGCCAGCTTTTTGGCCGCCTCGGCAAACTGGTTTCCCGGCTTTGCTTGCTGCGCCGCCGCCGCGGTCGCCGGCGATTGCTGCGCGCTTGCCTTGGCGGAAGCCGCGTCCTGGCTCGAATTATTTTTTCCATTGTCACCGGCCGGCTCGCCTTTCTGCGCGCCGGTATCGGACTTGTTCGGGTTCGCCGCTTCCTGTGCCTGTCCCGGGGAGGCGCCGCTCTGGCCGCTGTTGCCATCTTTGGAGGTTTGGTCACCGGCCTTGCTCTGTTGCGAATTCTGTCCGGTGCGATCGCTCCGGCTTTGATCGTTCTGCGATTGCTTGCCTTGCGAATTGGAGCTCTGCTGCTGCGCCTGTTGTTGCTTCAGCAGCGCCTCTACCGCCGCCTTGTTTGCCCGTGCATCCTCGTTTCCGGAATTTTCCTTGATCGATTTGTCGTAGGCCGCAATGGCGTCTTGGTACCGGCCCAGCTTGGCGAGCGCGTTGCCGCGGTTATAGTCGGCGTCGGCACCGGTCGAGCGGGAAAAATTGTCCAGTGCCAGTTGATAGTTGCCGCGCTTGTACTCGGCACTCCCGCGTCGATCGGCATCGGTGGCGAGTGCCGCAGCCTTGGCATAGTCGCCCGCGGCAAGCGCCTGCGCCGCCTGCTGATCCGGTCTCTGCCAAAGATCGGCCCAGCTCGAAGCCATGGCCGGTTGCGGCGGCGAGACCAGGCCAAGCAACAGAACCAGGCCCAGCAGCCAGTTGCGCCGGAATGCCAGCGCCCCCAGCGGCAGTAGCAACACCGCCAAAAGCGGTCCTTGTTCTTTCCACCCCGGTGTCGTCGCATTCGCCTGCATCGTGGTTTTCGCGTCCAAACGCTGATCGAGCAGCGTACTCAATGCGTGGCCGCTGTCGCTTATCGGCCGGTATTCGCCGCCGCCGGCGCGCGCCACCGCTTGCAGCGCCGCCGCATCAAATCGTGCCTTCAGGATATTGCCGGCCGCATCACGCACCAATTCGCCTTGTGCGTTGGTCAGCGGCGTGCCGTCTTCACTGCCTACGCCGAGCACGGAGACCCGGTAGCCTTCCTGCCGCAGGCGCGCGGCGGCGCGCTCGCTCGCCGCGATTTTGTCCGCTTCGACGCCGTCGGCGAGGAGCAACACCTGGCCGCTGGACGCGCCGGCCTGGCTCAGCAACTTACCTGCCCTGAGCAGGCCGAGATCGGCACGGCTGCCCTGCGTCGGCATGATTCCAGGATCCACAGCCGGAAGCAGTTCGCGTATGGTGTTCACGTCGCGCGTGAGCGGCGACACGGTGAAGGCGTCGCCGGCGTACACCACCAGGCCCGTCTGACCTTCGCCGCTATGCGCCAGCACGTCCTCGATCTTGTAGCGGGCACGCACCAGGCGCGATGGCTTCAGATCGCTCGCATACATCGATCGCGACAGATCGAGCACGACCACTCTCGCCGCCGTCGTCTGATAGACCGGCTGCGGCTTTCGCTCCCAGGTCGGATCGGCCAGCGCCAATGCGGCAATGACCCAGCCGGCGGCGAGCAAGTACAAGGCCGTGCGGTTTGCCTGCCGCGCCCGACCGACCAGCAGCAGCGGCAGCAAGCGGGCGTCGACGATACGACGCCAGGGGTTGTCGCCGTCGCCGGGCCGATACACGCGCCAGGCCAGCAGCGACAGCGGTATCAGGGCAAGCAGCCACAGCGGCTGGATGAAGTGAAAATTCTCAAGCATGCCGAACCTCGGCGAGGCGAATCCGCGGCAGCCATCCACCGGCCGAAAGCGCAATCAGCACGCTCAGCAGCAGCGCGGCGGCAAGCGGCCACGCATACAGCTCTTCGACCGGCCGCCAACTCTGCTGGTCCTTGGACACCGGTTCGATCTTGTCGAGCAAAGCGTAGATCTTGGTCAATGCCGCAACATCCGTGGCGCGGAAATAGCGGCCGCCCGTCTTCTGCGCAATCGCCCTGAGCGCGTCTTCATCGAGGTCGCTGTGAACGACCTGCGGCATGCCGAACGGTCCTGGGACCACCATCTCATCGGCGCCGACGCCGATGGTATAAATGCGCACGCCTTCCTGCGCGGCGAGGTCGGCCGCCTTCAGCGGATCGATGTTGCCGGCGTTGCTGGCACCGTCGGTGAGCAGGATCAGCACGCGGTTCTTGATCGGCTCGTCGCGCAGCCGCTTGATCGCCAGACCGATGGCGTCGCCGATCGCAGTCTGCGTTCCGGCGAGCCCGATCTGCGCCTCATCCAGCAGAGTACGCACGGTGTCGCGGTCCAGGGTCAACGGCACCTGCACGTAAGCCTCGTCGCCGAACAGAATCAGCCCGATTCGATCTCCCGCGCGATGCTCGATGAAATCACCCGCGACCTGCTTGACCGCGGCCAGCCGCGACACGGCGTGGCCACCGCTGCGCATGTCGGGTGTCTGCATGGAGCCGGACAGGTCCACCGCCAGCATGATGCTGCGCCCGGTCACAGGCAGATGCACCGTTTTACCCACATTCTGCGGACGCGCCGCAGCCACCACCAGCAGCAGCCAGGCGAGCGCCGCAGCGGCCAGACGCATGCGCGGGGCTTGGCTTGGGCTGCTTGCCAGCGTCGCGCGCAGCGCATCGACGTAAGGGAAACGCAGCGCCGGCGGCGCCGTCTCGGTCGCGGCCGGCAGCAGCAGCGCGAGCAGCGGCAGCGGCAATGCCGCCAGCATCCAGGGCCATGCGAGTACGATGTTCACCTCAGGCTCCCGCGTTTCTTGCGACCCATTCGCGCAACAACGCGACCAGGCGTGCGGCGTCCAGGTCGGAGGGCAAAGACCGCTGATAGGGAGCGGTGGCCAGCACTCGGCCCGGCCCTTGCGTGAATTGGCCGTTGCCACCGGATTCATCGAGAAAACGCAACCATGCATTGCCGGTCAGCGCGGCCACGTGCCGACGCGGAAACCGCATCAGCGCGAGCCGGCGCAGCAGCACAGACATGTACGCAAGTGCGTCCGGTGTGCGCTCGCGCGCAAGTTGGTGCTCGAGGCTTGCGAGTGCGGACAGCACGCGCTGGCGCTGACGGCGGATGCGATATCGGCGCAAGGCGGCCAGCGTCCCCCACACCAGCAGCGCAAGCAGTATCGCGGCTAGCAGCCACCAGCCCGGCGCCGGCGGCCAGAATGCGGGCGCACCCGGAAGGTGGATGTCGCGCAATTGCAGAGCCGGCTGCGGATTCGGGTTCATGCCGCGAGTCTGGTGGTGCGTGGGCGCATGGCGCCTGCCGCGAAATATTTATGCAATGCGGCGGCAATGTCGTCCACAGTGAAAATGCGCAGCAGCGGAATCGCGCAGCGGCGCATGGTGGCTGCGACCGTTCGATGATGACGGCTGAAAAAGTCCTCGTATGCGCGCTGCGCGCTCGCCGAGCGGGTATCGAGGATGCCCGGCGTGCCGCCGGACGTGACCCCGTAGCGCGCGGCAAGCGGCGCCGCCTCCTCCAGCGGATCGACGATCTGGATCGCCACCACGTCGCTATGCTGGCGCAGGCGCAGCAAGTGATCGCCGCTATGCTCGTCGATATCATAGTAGTCCCCGAGCAGCACGATCAGGCTCCCGGGTCGGCTGACGCGGCGCAAGCGGCTCAGCGCCGCATTCAGTCCGCCGGAGTGCGCTGGTGCGTTCAAGCCAGCGCGCGGGTCGGTGTGCTCGACCAGCTGGCGGATGAGTCGCAGCACGCCATTTTTTCCGCTGCGCGGCTGCAGGTCGTGATGTCCGCCATTGAACAGCATGCCGCCGATACGATCGCCGTGAGCCGCCGCCGCCCACGCAATCAGAGCCGCAGCGTGCGTCGCGACGACCGATTTCAGCATGCCGCGGCTGCCGAAGAACATGCCGGGATTGAGGTCGAGGAACAGGACGACGGGGCGTTCGCGTTCCTCCTGATAGAGTTTGATGTGCGGCGCGCCGGCGCGGGCGGTGACGCGCCAGTCCATGCTGCGAACGTCGTCACCCGCCTGATAGGCGCGCGATTCCTGGTAGTCCATGCCGCGGCCGCGAAACCGCGACAAATGGTTGCCCGCCAGTCTCGAACCTGCGGTACGCGCATGCGTGAGGTCGATCTTGCCGGCGTGCCGTTGCAGTCCGATCAAATCTTCGATCGTGGCCCTAGTCCCCGGATTCAGCGCCGCATCCGCGGTCGGCGCCGCCGCCGTCAGCTCGGCGGTCTTGGGACTGAACCAGCGGCGCAATCCGGCCATTTCAGCCCACCGGAACCAGCCGCAGAAGGTCGCCGATGACGGTGTCGGAAGTCATGCCCTCCGCTTCCGCTTCGAAGGAGACGAGTATGCGATGGCGCAGAACGTCGTAGGCCACCGCCTGGACGTCTTCCGGCGACACGTAATCCTTGCCCTGCAGCCAGGCATAGGCGCGCGCGCAAAGGTCGAGGGCGATGGTGGCGCGCGGGCTGGCGCCGAAGCTGATGCGGCGCGCAAGCGCCGCGTCGTAGCGGGAGGGGTCGCGGCTCGCCAACACCAGCTGCACGATATACTCCTCCACCGATTCGCCCATGTGCAGCGCCAGCACCTCCTTTCGTGCCGCGAAGATCTGCGGCGTGGTGACCTGCAGCGGCGGCGCCGCGGGCGCGCCGAAAGCCTGCGTCGCCCGTTGACGCGCCAGCTTCAGAATGACGTGCTCCGCATTCGCATCCGGATAGCCGATGCGAACATAGAGAAGGAAGCGGTCGAGCTGTGCCTCGGGCAGCGGATAGGTGCCTTCATGCTCTATCGGATTTTGCGTCGCCATCACCATGAACGGCCGCGGCAGCGGATAGGTATGGCGTCCCACCGTGATCTGGTGCTCGCCCATTGCTTCGAGCAAAGCGGATTGCACCTTGGCCGGTGCGCGGTTGATCTCGTCGGCAAGTATCAGATTGTGAAACAGGGGGCCGGGCTGAAACTGAAACTCGCCCGTTTCTGGACGATAGACGTCGGTGCCGGTGAGATCGCCCGGCAACAGGTCGGGCGTAAACTGAAGGCGACGAAAATCGCCCTGCAGCGCTGCGGCCAATTCCTTGATCGCCGTCGTTTTGGCAAGGCCAGGTGCGCCTTCCACCAGCAAATGGCCGTCCGCGAGCAATGCGATCAACAGGCTCTCGACCAGATGCGCCTGGCCGATGATTCTTGCCTGCAGATGCTGGCGCAGGTTCCTGAAGGCCAGATGGTTCGCGCCTACCGACAGGTCTTCCGCTGCATTTGCTGTCCGCATGTTCATAAATTGACTCCGTAGCAGTTTATTTTTCCAACATACGCATTGGCGTAGATAGCAGAAATTTGTGTGGCCGCCGTTCGGAAAGTTCCGTTGGCCGCGTACGCCGCAGGTTCAGCCCCGGGGGTAAGACGAGCTGACTGCACGCCCGGGATTAGGCGTGACCAGACTTAAACAGAACTTAAGAGTTTGCAACAAAACGAGGGGATAGCTCCCGTGGTGCCGCCCTAAGTCAGACGCAACAAAATGACTTTTGTTGCGGTCTTTAAGAAAGCGCCGGCGCGCAGGCGGGCAGTCCGCGCATCCGGGGGAATGCCTGCCCGGCTCAGAGGCCGAGATAGGCCTTGCGGATCTCGGGCAGCGACTCGAGCTCGGCGGGGGCGCCCTCGGTGAACACGCGCCCCTCGGCGATCACGTAGGCGTAGTCGCTGAGCGCGAAGGCGAGATGCACGTTCTGTTCGACCAGCAGGATGGTCAGCCCGTCGTCCTTCAAGGTCTTGAGCGTCGAGAAAATCTGTTGCACCACCAGCGGGGCGAGACCGAGCGAGAGCTCGTCTATGATCAGCAGGTCCGGGTCGGACATCAGGCCGCGCGCGATGGCGAGCATCTGCTGCTCGCCGCCGGAGAAGGTGCCCGCGCTCTGGCGGCGGCGCTCCTTGAGGCGCGGAAACAGCTCGTAGACGCGCTCCAGACGACTGGCGTAGCTGCGCGTGCCGTGTCTGGCGTAGGCGCCCATCTCCAGATTTTCCTCGACCGACATCGCGCTGAACAGCTGCCGCCCTTCGGGCACCAGGGCGAGCCCGCGCCCCGCCTTGACGTGCGGCGCGAGCCGGGTGACATCGTCGCCCTTGAACAGTACCCGTCCGCCCCACGGACGAATGCTGCCGACGATGGCGCGCAGCGAGGTGGTCTTGCCGACGCCGTTCGCGCCGACGATGGTGGTGAGCTTTCCGCGCGCGGCGCCGAGCGAGATCCCCCACAGAACCGGCACTTCGCCGTAGCCGGCCTCGAGTGCCTCGACTGCGAGGAGCGCTTCGCTCATTGGGCGCCGCCGCGCAGCTTGTCGGCGAGACCTGGGTCGCCGAGATAAGCCTCGATCACCGCCGGATCGGCGGCGACCTTGGCGGGCAGTCCCTCGGCGAGCTTCGCCCCCGAGTTGAGCACCACGATGTGGTCCGACAGGCTCATGATCGCCTGCATCAGGTGCTCGATTATCAGGATCGTCACGCCGCTCGTGCGGATCGCGCGGATGATACCGATCATGCGCTCGACCTCGGTCGGATTGAGGCCGGCGAGCACCTCGTCGAGCAGCAGCAGCGTGGGCCGCGCCGACAAGGCGCGCGCGAGTTCGAGGCGCTTTTTGCCGGCGATCGTGAGCTGCGAGGCAAGCGCGTCGAGCCGGTCGCCCAGGCCCACCAGCTCCGCCGCAGCGCGCGCGAAGCCGCGCGCGCGGGGCAGCGGCAAATTCTCGCGGCCGAAGCAGGCGCCGACGACGCAGTTCTCGATCACGCTCATGTTCGCGAACGGCTGCACGATCTGGTTCGTGCGCGCGAGCCCGTGGCGCGCGACGCGGTACGGCGGCTCGCCGGTGATGTCACCGCCGCGGAACACGACCCGCCCCTGGTCAGGAGCGAAGACGCCGTTGATCAGGTTGAACACGGTGGATTTGCCGGCACCGTTCGGCCCGATCAGGCCGAGGATGCTGCCTTCCTCGACCGCGAAGCTGAGAGACTGTACCGCCTGCAAGCCGCCGAAGCGCTTGCTCACGCCCTCGACCTGAAGCAGCGCGCTCATTCGAGGAATCGCCGCAGGCCCGGCCAGCGCCGATAGAGCAGGCCCATCAGCCCGCCGGGTGCGAACAGTACGATCGCGAGCAGCAGCGCGCCGGCGATGACCAGTTGAAAATTCGAGAACGTGGGGGAGGTGAGCAGCCAGCCGCGCAGCTGCTCGTAGAGAAAGGCGCCGATCGCCGGCCCCACTACCGTGCCCTGGCCGCCCAGCATCGCGATGACGATGGTCTCGGTCGAGAGCTGCAGGTCGAACGCGTCCGGCGGCTGGATGAACGCGCTCTTGAAGAAGTACAGGCCGCCGGCGATGGCCGGCAGGAACGCCGACAGGCTGTACACCGCGGCCTTGTAGCGCGGCGTCGGCACCCCGAGCATCGCCGCCGCGTCCTCGTTCTGGCCGATGGCGAGCAGGCCGAGGCCGAACTTCGAGCGCTTGACGAAGTAGCTCAGGTACAGGGAGAGTCCCATCACGCCGACCAGCAGATAATAGATCACCCACAGCGCCTTCGCCGGGCCGCCAAGCGGCTGGAACAGCGCGGGCGAGAGGTAAATGCCGCTCGACCCGCCCCAGGGCCCGAAATTGGTGACGAAGGCCATGACTCCCTCGTTCACACCTATGGTCGAGAGCGCGAAGTACACGCCGCGCAGGCGCAGGATACCGAGGCCGAACAGCAGCGCCAGCGCGCTCACCGCGACTCCGCCCAAAAGCAGCGCCGCCGCGAGCGGCCACCCGTGGGCGCTCATCAGCCAGACGCAGAAGTAGCCGCCGAGCCCGAAGAACACGATGCTGCCGAAGTTCACGTAGCCGGCGTAGCCGAGGATCATGTTGATGTTGCTCGCCAGCGTGATGTAGACGGCGGCGAGCAGCAGGCTCTCGCGCAGTTCGACGTTGTTGCCCACCGCGGGCACCACGGCGAACAGCGCGACGACGGCGGCGATGATCCAGAAAAAAGGCCGGCGCAGGATGTTCATGTCGCAGGAACTCTCAACCCGGGCGCCGCCGCCGCAGCTGCATCAGCCCACCGGGGACCGCGATCAGCACCACGACGAACAAGGCGAACTCGATCACCAGGGTCCAGCTCACCGGGACGAACGGCGTGGTGAGGCCCTCCAGCAGCCCGAGCGCGACGCCGGCCACCAGCGCCCCGGTGGGATTGCCCAGACCGCCCAGCACCGTCACCACGAAGCTCTTGAGCTGGTAGGCGTCGCCCGAGAGCACGGTAAACGGGAACATGGTCGCGATCAGCATTCCGGCGACGCAGGCGAGGGAGACGCCGATCCCGAACGCGAGGGCCAGGACGCGCGAGGTCGGAATGCCGACCAGCTCCGCTGCCTCCCGGTTGCCGGACACTGCGCGCACCGCCTTGCCGATGCGTGTCCGGTAGAGGAACAGGTACAGCACCCCGGCGATGACGACTGTCAGCACCGCGGCCATGATGTGCGTGCCGGGAAAGGTGTAGCGGCCCATGCTGAAGCCGGGCAGCGAGGCCGGGACGTTGAACAAGTCCGTTCCCCACACCGCGGTGCCCACGCCGACCAGCACCAGATTGACGGAGAACGTCGACAGCAGGCTCATCAGCGGCGGTTGTCCGATTACGCGATGCACCGAGATCCAGTACAGCGCGACCCCGAGCAGGAAACCGCCGATGAGGACGATGGGCAGCGTCGCGTACACCGGAATGCCGGCCACGGCCGAGAGCAGGTAGACGCCGAACATCCCGGCCACGATCATGGCGCCGTGCGTCAGATTGACCACGTCCATCACGCCCCAGATGAGCGTGATGCCCATCGCCGCGAGCCCGTAGACCGCGCCTATGAGTATCCCGTCGAAGACCGATGCGAGGAGACCGAGCATGCAGCCGGCTTACATGAAAAGGGGGCCGTTTCCGGCCCCCTTGCCTGTACGCATCGCGTCTAGGGGAGCGGATAGACGACGCTGGCGGTGCGCGCGACGTCCGGCCACACCATCTCCTTCGCCAGCTTGCCGCCCTTCATCTGCCACTGGGCCAGCACCATCTGGTGCGCGATCTGCAGCCCATGATGCCCCGGATCGGTCGCGAACTTCTCGCGTCCGGCGAAGATGGTGGCGTCGGTCTTGTTCAGCTCGGCCGTCACCTTTTCGGGATCGATCGAGCGCGCCTTTTCGATCGCATGCTGCAGCAGCAGCCCCGTGGCATAGCCGGAAGCCGCATGGTAGTCCGGAAGGTCCTTGAACTTGAGGGTGTACTCGGCGGTGAACTGCTCGACAGTCGGGCCGAAGTCGGCCTTGTACTTGACCTGCGGCTCCCATTGCGACGGCACCGTGATGCCGTTCGCTGCGGCGCCCAGCGTCTTGAACTTCTCGCTGTCCGGCGCGACCAGGAGCGAAATCCACTTCATGCCCGCCTTCTGGTCATGCAGCTGGCGCGCAAGCGTGGCCCCGTCCGAATAGTGGCCGCCGCCAAGGAAGGTGTCGGCGCCGGAGGAGATGACCTTGTTGATCACCGCGGTAAAATCGGTAGTCGACGGAGGATAGGACTCGTCCAGCGTCACCGTGAAGCCGGCCTCCTTGGCGTGATCGCGCGCCGCGGCGATCACCGCTTTCGAGAACGGATCGTCGGAGTAGACGAAGGCGACCTTGGCGTGCGGGTTGTGCTCCTTCAGCTCGGCGATCGCGCCAGACAGGTACTGGTCGGCGGGGGTGATGCACTGGAACAGGTATTTGTTGCCGAGCTCGTAGGTCTTGCCCTCGGCGCCGCCGCCGACCAGCATGATCTTGCCATATTGCTCGCTGATCACCGCCGCGGTCGCGACCAGCCCGGAGGAATACGGGCTGAACAGAAACTGCGATTTGTCCTGCAGGATGAGCCGCGTGTAAAGTTGCTGCACGCGCCCGCCCTGCGACTGGTCGTCGTATTCGACGAAGCGCACCTTGTAACGCTTGTTGCCGACCTTGATCCCGCCCGCCGCGTTCACTTCGTCGCGCCACAGCTCGGAGCCGTGCAGCTGGCTGACCGAGTCGACGTTCAGAGCCCCCGTTTGCGAAACCGTCATGCCTATGGTGATCGTGTTTGCCGCGAATGCGGCAGGGACGACCAAGGCTCCGACTAGTCCCAATAAGAGCTTATTTACGCGCTTGTTCATATACATCTCCTCCTCCTTGTTATACGTACCTAACATCAACTCTAACCCACGGCCGACCATACGTAAGGTGCCGAAGGTCACTAATTGGGCCTGCTGGAAGTCACGACCTTGGACGGCGGGACGTCACCACCTGGAGGTGACCAAAGTCACAGTCGCGACGCGCCCGCCCAGCGGGCCGGTGCGCGCATTTGCGCCAGGACGTCCATGTCCGCAATTGCAAGGGCATGCGGCGCCACCGCGCCTCGCGTTGGATCCCAAACACTTCAGCCGCACACGCGATTCATTCTGTCAGTGGCGATCTATGGCTGTCGATCGATCTCTCTGGCAGAGCGCTCAATCGCCGCGCCGCTGGCGTACCGACATCACGGCCAGCTCGGTGCGTGTATTCGCGTGGAGCTTGTCCATGATGCGGCTCACGTAGTTCTTTACCGTGCCCTCGGCCAGAGATACGACGGTTGCGATCTGTTTGTTGCTCTTGCCATCGGCGATAAGGCCCAGTATTTTTTCCTCCTTGTCGCTGAGTGTCTCGGTCGCAGAAGTGCCAGCCCTGGCTTGGCCGGCATCCGCCGGCTCGCTAGAAGCGGCAGGCGCGTTTGCGGCGATACCTTCGGGGGTGGCAAGGCGCCGAAACTGGTCCATTACCTTGCGCGCAATCTGCGGCGTCAGGCAGGACTCGCCGCGATGCACCGCGCGCACGGTTTCGAGCAGTTCTTTTTCGCTCGCATCTTTCAGCAAGTAGGCCTGGGCACCGGCACGGACCGCTTCGAACACCGTTTCTTCAGCGTCCACGGTAGTCAGCACCAGTACCTGCGTAGCGGGCAATGCCAGGGTGATTTCGCGTGTGGCGGCGACCCCACCCTTGCGCGGCATGTGCAGATCCATCAACACCACATCGGGACGCAGGCGCTCGGCCAACTCGACGGCCTCCACGCCATCGGCAGCCTGTCCGACCACTTCGATGTCGGATTCTGACGAAAGTATCAATGTCATTCCGCGGCGTATCAGCGCCTGATCATCGGCAACGAGCACGCGGATGCGCTGAACGCCAGCGGGAGAGGCCACCGTCACGTGGCACTCCCGCCGCCATCCGCTTCGCGCGGGCTCGGTATCGCATCGAGTTGCTCGCGGATTCGCCCGACTACCGGTGACGGAAGCCGCGCCGTCAAGTATCCCAGCATGGCCGCGACGGCGCGCGCTGCCTGGGCGGAAGATATGCCGGCCTCTCGCGCGACCAGTTGAATCAGTTCATCCACTTCGAAAAGCCCCAAGGCTAAAAGCGTGAGGGGGAATGACCGGAAGCTGCCAATGCTACGGAAAGCTACGGGATACCTTGTCCGATTGCGAGGGCCAGTCGTCATCAGTTTGATGTTACTTTCGTCACCTGCGACAATGGAAACATTTTGACGGTCTCCTCGATGCGCCCGCTGGCGCGCTACCTCGACCCCCGCCGCAGCCTGGTCTCCGCCGTCGGCTGGCTGGTGATCACATTATCTGTCGGGCTTGTGCTGGTTGCCAGCGTCTGGGTGGACGACATCGTGCGCGCCGATCTGCTCGATCTGCGCGGCCGGCAACTGGACCACGCGGCTGACGAGGTTGTCGGCGTATTGAATCTGAATTTTGCGCTTAAATTGCAGTCGGTGCGCGCATTGGCTGCGATACTGACCAACGAGCTGCAATACCAGGACCAGGCGACCGTTCGTCGGCTTCTGCGCAATCTGCAGCATTCTTCCCCGGAATTCGAACGGATAGTTGTGGCTGATGCCCAGGGCCAAATTCTGGCCAGCACCGGCGACGGGTCCGGGGACGCGAGTTTCGCCAAGCGCTCGTGGATTGCGCTCGGCCAGCAGGGCTCGAGAATCGGCGATGTGCGCGTGGTTCCAACTGCGGCGAGCTCCTCGCCTGGCGCGACCGGCGGTGCGGCCAAATCTTTCGTAGAGCTGGCCGCCGCGGTGACGGACGCCAAGGGAAACGCGGTTGGCGTAATCGGGATACGGCTGAGCGAGGGCTGGCTGCTCGAGCTTG
>VFSW01001522.1_pt1 | contig 35354 bp, 37 predicted proteins | sample 5358111 | NCBI WGS metagenome assembly VFSW01 (sample SAMN11554181, study PRJNA540505) | mine drainage metagenome | isolation source: sediment from site ElyBrook_90M | place: USA: Ely Copper Mine, Vershire, VT | collected 2017 | reverse complement strand
GGATGGCTTTGGGCTGCGGCGCTTGAGAAGGCTTGCCGTCCGGCCCTGGGAAATCAATCCTTACGAGGTGCCAAGTTCCAACGACAGTTGGCTGCGAAGGTCGTTGACTGTAAGACAGCGTCGTCAGAATGCACGCAAAAAGCAACGTAATGGTTTTCAGCGCGAGAGATTTCATCTGCAGCGTCTCCAGAAATGAGTTCTAACGGCCAACCAACTTCTGATAAAACTCAGAATAACGTGCGCCCTCGATCTTCACCTTTGAAGACGCCTCTTCGAGCGCGGCGACCTCTAGCTCGCTGAGCTGCAAGTCAGCGGCTCCCAGGTTCTCTTCCAGGCGGTTTAGCTTCGTTGTTCCGGGAATGGGTACGATCCACGGCTTCTTCGCGAGTAACCACGCCAGAGCGATCTGCGCCGGCGTCGCCTTCTTCTCTTTTGCGAAAGCCGTGATCACATCGACCAAAGCCTGATTCTTTTTACGGTTCTCCTCACTGAACTTTGGAACAGTGCTCCTGAAATCTTTACTGTCGAACTTCGTGTCGGCATCGATCTTTCCGGTGAGGAAGCCCTTGCCCAGCGGGCTGAAAGGAACAAACCCGATTCCAAGCTCTTCAAGCGTCGGAATCACACTATCCTCCGGTTCGCGGAAGAAGAGTGAATACTCGCTTTGCAATGCTGCGAGTGGCTGCACCGCGTGGGCACGGCGGATAGTCTGCGCGCTCGCTTCTGACATGCCGAAGTGTTTGACCTTGCCTTCCTGAATGAGTTCCTTTACCGCGCCTGCTACATCTTCGATCGGGACTTCCAGATCGACGCGATGCTGGTAGTACAAGTCGATTGCGTCCACTCTGAGACGCTTGAGCGATGCCTCTGCGACTTGCTTGATGTGTTCTGGCCGGCTGTTCAGCGCGCTCCACCGATCACTGTCGCGCGGATTCGGCTGCCAACCAAACTTGGTTGCGATCACCACAGAACCGCGATACGGCTCCAACGCTTCGCCGACCAGTTCCTCGCTCAGCAACGGACCGTACACCTCGGCGGTGTCGAAGAACGTGACGCCCTTATCAACCGCGGCGTGAATCAGGGCGATCATCTGCTGCTTGTCTTTTGGCGGCCCATAAGACCAGCTCATCCCCATGCAGCCAAGACCGATTTCCGAGACTTCGAGATTGCCACGTCCGAGCTTCCGCTTCTTCACTGAATTCTCCTTTTACCGGCATCATCTTCAGAACTGCATTCAAGCGCGTTGCTGATTTTGTCAGCTATCGCGGGCTGATCCTCACCGTGGCAGCTCGGGCACGCTCCCCGATCATCGGAGTCAAGTAAGGACTCGTTCGATACTTGGCGCGGTACGCCTCATCGATTTGATGATTAACATTGCCGGTCGCAGGCTCGAACGCGACTTCGCGCTCCATGCCCGCGATTCGGATGCGACCGGCCCTCTGCGTAACCGCCTTGTACCAACGCGAGTTCTGTCCGTTGTACGCGCGGACATAGAATTCACCGTCGACCACAACCGACCAGATCCACGTGGGCGTTCCGTAAGTGACACCATCGTCGCGGAAGGGCGAGATATGGAGATCGTCGGCTACAGCGATCTTTTTGAGCTCTGTTTCAGTCCAGTTACTCATATTGTCCGCTTACTTCGTGTACTGCTCGTCGGTGACCGGTTCAAGCCAATCGACGGCCTTGCCATCGACAGTCTCAGTAATTGCGATATGGACCATGCCGACCTGTGCGGATGCGCCGTGCCAGTGCTTCTCTCCGACTTCAAAGAAGACGACGTCACCGGGCCTCACTTCTTCTACAGGGCCGCCATCGCGCTGGACCCAACCAAGGCCCTGCGTGATGATGATGGTCTGGCCGGCCGGGTGTGTATGCCACCGGGTACGCTCTCCCGGTTCGAATGTCACGGCGCCGCCATTAGAGTGGCGTCCGCCGTCTGCGGGAAAGAGCGAGTCAATGCGGACGCTGCCGGTGAACCAATCTGTGGGTCCCTTCGACGATGCCTGTGAACCAACTCTCGTGATTTTCATTGCATACTCCTTTGCATGGTTGCTTTGGAAAGCTCCGACGTTGATCACTCCAGCGTGAGCTACCGGTTTGTCATACGCTGCACTTCCGCCGGGTATCGGTCGCCAACAACGGGAATCTTGGTCAGAATCCTGTCGAGCTCGTGAACTTCTTCCGGCGTGAGTTTCAGAGTCCCCGCTCCTATGTTTTCTTCGAGACGTTCCAGTTTTGTAGTGCCTGGGATGGGTACAATCCAAGGCTTTTGTGCTAGCACCCAGGCAAGGGCGATCTGGGCGGCCGTCGCTTGCTTCTTCGCCGCGAAAGATTGGATTGCATCGACTAGAGCGAGGTTAGCCCTACGTGCCTCGACACTGAAGCGGGGGAATGTGCCGCGGTTGTCTTCCTTGTCGAACTGCGTCTGGTCTGTCACCGAGCCGGCAAGATATCCTTTGCCCAGCGGGCTGTAGGACACCAGGCCGACGCCGAGTTCCTCAAGCGCCGGCAGAATCTCTTCTTCGGGCTGTCTCCACCACAACGAGTATTCGCTTTGCAGCGCAGTGACGGGATGGACGGCGTGGGCGCGGCGAATTGTCTGCGCACCAGCTTCAGAAAGGCCGAAATGCTTGACCTTGCCCTGCTCGATCAGGTCCTTCACGGCTCCAGCTACCTCTTCAATCGGCACCGCGGGATCAACCCTATGCTGGTACAAGAGATCAATTGTCTCGACACGAAGCCGCTTCAGAGATGCTTCCACTGTCTCCTTGATGTACTCCGGCCGGCTGTTCAAACCGGTCGGGTGAGGATCGCCCGAGGTGTCGAATTGAAATCCGAACTTCGTCGAGATCACGACCTGGTCCCGCACAGGAGCAAGCGCCTCTCCCACAAGCTCCTCATTCTCAAACGGACCGTATACCTGCGCCGTGTCGAAGAGGGAAATTCCGCGATCCACTGCACCTCGCAACAGCGCGATCATCTCCTGCTTCGTTCCGGCAACCGGACCATGTCCGGAGCTCGCCCGCATACAACCCAGACCAATGGCCGAGACTTCGAGACCGCTCCGTCCTAATTGGCGCTTTACCATTTGTCTCTCCTTCTATTCGGTGAATTACCGGGCGATTCTGCGTTCGAACACATCCTTTGCGACGGGCAGCGCAGACATCGCACAGGGCCATCCGGCGTAGAACGCGATATGCGTGAGTACCTCAGAGGCTTGCCCCTGCGTCAGGCCGTTGTCCATCGCGCGGTTTAGGTGAAACGGGATCTGAGCAGTCTGTCCGTTGGCAATCAGAGCGCTCACGGTGACGAGACTTCGGTCACGGGGAGCAAGCGCTGGACGCAGCCACAAGTCCCGGAACAGCAAGTCGGTGGTGTTCTGAACCAGGCCAGGCGAGACTGCGCCGAAGTTGTTGCCGACTTGAGTCGCTCTCTGTTTCTCAACTTCTTCATTGAGAGGGAGTGGCTTGTCCTTCACGGGCGGAAGCTGATCGATGCCGATGCCGCGCTGATGGAAAATGCCTTTTGCCACGGCGACCGCGGCCATCGCATTTCCCCAACCGGCATAGAAGGCAAGGTGCATAATGATCTCGGAAAGCTCCGCAGGCTTGACTCCGTTGTCGAGTGCCAGTGCGAAGTGGACACGCATCTCCAAAGTCTGGATGCGTGCGATCACCGCCGCTACGGTGACAACACTGCGATCACGAGGCGAAAGGCCCGGACGTTTCCAGAGCCCGCCGAGCAAGGACTCCTTGGTGTAATACTCCAGCGCTGGTGAAACCGAACGGACATCATCATTCGTCAGCGGCTCTGCCGTCGCGTCGGACTTCTTCGTATCAGACACCTTCATCTCCTTTGAAACCGCAAGATCGTCTCCCCACAATGATCCGGTGAGGAACACCGCGCTCGCTTTCATGAAATCTCGACGCTTCATAGCTTTCGGCCTGGTTACCGCATCACATAGCCACCGTCGATCGAGATCGACTGGCCAGTGATATAGCTGGCGAGATCGCTACAAAGAAAAAGAACCGTATTCGCGATTTCTTCCGGACGGCCTTCGCGCTGCATCGGCACGAAGTTCTCAAGCATCATTTTCAGAGCCTCGCCCTGGCCTTCGGCCTCCATTTTGTCGGCCATCGGCGTGCGGATGAGACCGGGACAAACGTCGTTGACGCGGATGCCGCGGGTTGCATACTCAAGGGCCGCACTCTTGGTAAAACCGATAACGCCATGCTTCGCAGCGTGATATGTGCCGCGCTGGTTGCCTCCAACCAAGCCTCCGAGAGAGGAACAGTTGACGATTGCGCCACTGCCTTGCTCGCGCATGACTTGCAGCTCGAACTTCATCGAACTCCACACGCCGCGAAGATTGACTGCCATCACGCGGTCATAATCATCGCGAGACACGTCGGCGGTCTCGGCCAGCATGTTCTGAATGCCGGCATTGTTGTATGCCGCATCGAGACGCCCAAACTCCGCCACCGTCTTCTTCACCATCGCTTCGACCTGCGCGTCGTCGGACACATCACAAGTGACAGCAAGCGTCTTGTGACCTTTGTCAGCGAGATCCTTTGCTGCCGCTTGAACTTCCTTCCCGTTCCAATCGGCCAGCACTACTGCGGCGCCGGCCTCCGCGAATGCCTCGGCAGTCGCAAGCCCCAGACCCGATGCCGCACCCGTGACAAGAGCCACCTTGTTTTCAAACGAAATGACCATAATGCTCCATCTTCCGTCGGCGTTTGTTCTTCAGGCGCCTACAGGTAGATTAGATGGGATGGGTCATGATTGGAAGGCCTCCCCATAGCAGAATGATATGAGTATCATTCATCAATGATGAGAAATGATCTTGCAGAGCTATCTGCTTTCGCAACAGTCGCCCGCGAACGCAGCTTCACACGAGCCGCCGCCCAACTCGGCGTTTCCCAGTCCGCCCTGAGTCACTCGATGCGGAATCTGGAGAAAAGGCTAGGTGTTCAACTGCTCGCTCGAACCACTCGAAGTGTGTCCGCTACAGCGGCGGGTACTGCGCTGCTTCAGGAGCTCGCGCCGGCACTTGAGCGGATTGGAAGTGCAGTCGCAGAGACGATAAAACAGCGGGAGCGCCCCGCAGGCAGAATCCGTCTCATCGTCCCGCGCACGGCCACTGAGATGGTGATTCTTCCAAAGATCGCGAAATTCGCTCGCAAATATCCGGAAATTGTTCTGGAAGTCACTTCTTCCAACGATCCTGTCGATCTGATAGCTGGCGAATATGACGCAGGTGTTCAGCTTGGCGAATTTATTCAGAGGGACATGATTGCAGTCCCGGTGACCGGAGAGATGCGTCTTGCTGTGGTAGGCTCTCCAGAGTATTTCGAGTCGAACACGATCCCGCGGCACCCTCAGGACTTGAAACACCACTCCTGCATCGGTTTTCGGTTCAGCAATAGTCTCTACCGCTGGGAGTTCGAGAAGGGACGCAAGGCACTCACGGTCAGTCCGCAAGGACCAGCTTCGTTCGATGATCCAGATCTGGTCATCCAGGCCGTGCTGGATGGCGTAGGGATTGGGACGTCGATGGAAGCCACTCTAGCGAAGATGATTGCACAGGGACGCCTGGTTCATGTGCTCAGAGATTGGTGTCCGTCTTTCCCTGGATACTTCCTCTACTATCCCAGCCGTCGCAATCAACCCGCCGCCTTAGCCGCGCTGATCGCCGCGCTTCGCTTCTCTGAGTGAGCCGACTGCATAGCACGTAGCAATATGGCTGGAGCTGTGACACCAACGGATGACGCTCACGGAACTCTATGTTTACGCATCACGCCAATGCGCTGATCGACAAACAAGAACGGACACTGGTCTGTATGGTCCCCAAGTCGGACAACTGAACTTCTCGTTCTACCGTTGCCAAAAATGCCAAAGGACTCATCGAGATTGATTTGTGCGGCAAAGTCGGGATGAGTCATCCTCCGAGTGATGACGCCGAATTCACGAGGCTTCAATGCAATGAATAGGCGCCGCCAGCGCTGACTGGGCTGGCCAGATTATTCGAAACAATTGGCACCAGTCGTATCCGATCAGACCGATAAGCCATGTGAGACTTATCGCTGGTACTCTTCTTGCTCCGCCGATTAGACCTTGCAATGCGTTTGTGAGAACCTTTGCGACGATTCACGTCAATGTCCAGGCGGTTACTCCTCGGTCGTGGACCGATTGTCCGAGAAGGATTGCTGCTTTCTTATCATCGTTACAAACGAGGCGATCTCCCGATTTACTAATTCGGGACGATCGTTCTGAATGTAGTGATCGCTGCCTTTGGCGATGATTCGTCTGCTCTGGCCGGATAGGCCTTTTGCCTCCTCCTGCATCTGGCTCCATGCGATGGAGTTGGCCTTTGAAACGGCCGCTGGCCAGTTTGGGGCGAAAACATTTGGATCGCGCGAAAGGATCAGGACCGGAAGGTTGCCAAATGGCCCTGCGTGGATTGTTTCTTCTCCTGAGGCCCGCTCAGCATCCAGCTCGTTCTCCATCGCGTCCATCTGCGACGGAATGCACGAATCTGCTTTGATCCATGCGCTGTAGGCTTCAAAGCCCGGAGGGATGGATGTGCAGACTCCTTGTAGTCGATACCAGCCCAGCGTCATGAGCAGCTTCTGCCACGGCATCTGACGGCGCTGGTCCTCTTGAATCTTTACCAGATCCTTCGGAATGCGATCATCCTGAAGCGGAGTGGCACCATCAACGAAGACAAGTCCGGCAAGATCGCCAGGATAATGCGCTGCGTAGGACCGTAGATAGATCCCTGAGATGGAGTGTCCCACAAGGACGAAAGGCCGCCGAACCGCGGAAGCCTCGATCAACTGGTGAAGTTGCGAGGAGATGGCATTGGCATCCTGAATGCCCGGCCGCCAATCGCTCCAGCCGAAACCGGCACGGTCGTAAGAGCAAACTCTCGTCTGACGCGAGAGCGCAGGCTGCACCTTCGCCCAGGCCGTGAAGTCATCGCCCAAGCCTGAACTCAGCACGATCGTTGGCGAACCTTCTCCCGTGCAGTACAGGTGCATTGAGTAGCCGCCTATATCGTATAGCTTGCCGGGAACTCCGGCGATCTGACGATAATGGCGAATACTCAGCGCGTTGTATGCAACTCCACCACTTCCGGCCAACAGGCAGATGAGAACAATCGTTGCACCAATTCGGGCAAGAAGCTTGCGGGATCCCATTCAGATATCATCGTACCGGATGATCCGGCCAGCATCAGTAACGGGAAGTGTGCCAGCGTTCAGGAGCCTGAGCGCATTGAGCCGGAAGCATCATGGGCGGTGATGAGAGGGCTCCGCGTGGACAACGGAAACGGCTGGGCAAGGACCTCTGGATCAAGAGAACTGGCGCGTCAATCGGTCGGCGGCTCCCGGTCAATGGGAATGGTGTTCGCTCGGGTGTGACGCTGACTCCAGAAGCTGCTTCGATGGCGCCAGCGCGATTAAGACGACGCCGATTATCACTAGAACAGCCACCCCGATCAGTTCTACCCGTGCGACCATGTTGCGACATGCCTGGATGCCCATGAGTGCGGCATGAGCGAGACTCGACCATGCCGTGAAAGCAATCACGCTGCGACTCGCCGACGGACTGCGGATGGCCAAGAGTAGAAAGATGCCAAGTGTGACGTATAGGCTAAACATCATAGATAGCGCAGGCTCTTGTCGGATAAACAACACCATAGGGTAGCTCAAAGCGACAAAGAGCAATCCCACCACCGCCAGCACGATCTTCAATGCCAATTCACGATTCATGGATATCCTCCGAACGGCGGCCCTCCGCGCTGGATCTGTGACTTGTCAACTCTCTAGTCTGCACGCACCGAGGCTGCGAATATCATACGCAGGCCAACCACTACATGTTCATCGAAGGCACATGCTCACCTCCCTATGCGGCAGAGCCGATTATCGGTATCCAAAGGCCGGATTGTATTCATCGAAGCGCTTAGCCGAATCTCGGTGGGGACTTCCGGCTGAGTCACGCATTAATCCCGGAACGCGATCGGGTTCTACCAGTGGCAAGGGAGGAGACGGAGATTCGAGGCGCTGGTGAGGATACGGCGAGATGTGGTTTGGAGGGGGCGGCGGGAAGCACAACCGCCCCTCGGCGTACCGAGGGGCGGTTGTGCGGTTATGTTTTTGGTGGAACTACTCGGCGACGGCTGCTTCGGCGGCGGGAGCTTCTTCAGCGGCGTCGCCCAGCACCTTGACCTTGACGTGTGCGGTGACTTCGCGGTGCAGCTTGACGGCCACGTCGTAGTTGCCGAGAGCCTTGAAGGGATCGGACAACTGGATCTTGCGGCGATCGATTTCGAAGCCCTTGTTCTCAAGTTCACCGGCGATGTCAGAGGAGGTGACGGAGCCGAAAAGCTGGCCGTTCTCGCCCGACTTGCGGGTAAAGGTGAGCACGAGCGGCTCAAGCTTGGCGACGAGTTCTTCCGCCTGCATTTTTTCAGTGGCGGAGCGGCGGGCGGCGGCGGACTTCATCTGCTCGATGACAGCCCTGTTGGCCAGGGTGGCCTGCAGCGCCAATTTGCGGGGCAGCAGGAAGTTGCGGCCGTAGCCATCGGCCACTTTCACTACATCTCCCCGGTGGCCGAGGTTGGCTACGTCTTCTTTCAGAATTACTTCCATTTCAAATCTCCAATGTTGCGGGCGACGCTCAATTACCCCGCCAGTCTGTTGGACACGGATGCAGACCGGTGGTTGCGCCGCGCAGGATTCTACATCTGCATCGGGAGGATTGTCGCCCGCTTACCGGCTGAAGCCAATCACCAGAAAGCGTCATGCCTGACGGGCGACGATCTTCGCGTTAGTGCCGTGTTGCAAAAGGCAGCAGGGCGATGTTCCGGGCCTGCTTGATGGCGCGGGTAAGGCGGCGCTGGTGGGTGGTGCAGACGCCGGTAAGGCGGCGGGGCACGATCTTGCCGCGCTCAGCCACAAACCCTTGCAGGAGACGGACATCCCGGTAGGGGATGGCGTCGATCTTCTCGGTGCAGAACTTGCAGACTTTCTTGCGACGGAAGAACTTGCCGCGACCGCCGGGGCCGCCGGAGGGGCGTCCGCCGGGGCGAGGGCCGGAACCGCCGCCAGAACCGGAGCTGGGCGCGCGTTCGCCTTGAGGTGCCGATGATGCGCCCGACTCGGGCGCCCTTGCTTGTGTTTCTTCTGCCATGGTGTTTCCTCTTCACTCTCTTAAGTTCCGGCGCATGAGCCGGAGCGCTTGATCGGGCCGCTGGCTTGTACCCATTGGGGCGCGGTCAGCGGCAATTTGCTGCAAGACTCAGGCGCCGGCCTGAACCGGCTCGGCGGCTTCTGCGGGCGCGGCTGCTGGTAAGGGAGCAGCAACGGGAGCAGCCGCGACGGGGGCCGCAACGGACTCTGGGCTGACCTTGCGCCGCACGCCGCGCAGGGCTTTGACCTTGGCGAGGCGCTTTTCTTCCTCGTCGATGCGAACGGTGATGAACTTTATGACGGGCTCGGAGACGCGGAGGCGGCGTTCGAGTTCGAGGACTACAGGGCCCGCGGCTTCTATGGTCATGAGGACATAGTTGCCGTCATTAAACTTGCGGACCATGTAGGCGAGCTTGCGCCGGCCCATCTTCTCGACTGACTTGACCGCACCGCCGCCATTGGTGACGGTAGTGGTGAAGCCGGCAATCAGCTTGTCGGCATCCTCTTCGGCCACATCGGGCCGAACGATAAACATAACCTCATATACACGGGACATCTGGTATCTCTTTCCGCTGGAATCCCCTGACCCCAGCCGTTGCCGCCGGTAAAACCATAGCGGCCCATTCCTGTACGTTCGTGCTGCAGTCGAATCCTGACCGCGGCTGAGTCCGACTAGCGACCGCGATACGGGAATCGACCTTGATTCCTGCCGTTACTGCTCCGCCGGGCCGTTTCGCTCACGGCGGTTGAATTCGTTCATCGCGGCTGCCGGTCCCAGTTCGAGGATGCGGCGCGTGGCGGTCGCCACCCGGTCCAGAACCTCGTCGAGCACGGTTAAATCCGCCTTGCGCATCGGCGAGAGCAGATAGTTCTTGCCCAGCCTTTTGCCAGCCCCTGCGGCGAGCGCTTCAGGGGGGAGATCCTGCCCAACCCCGATGCGCAGCCGCAGCCACTCCTGACTGCCCAGGGCGGCGGTGAGGCTGCGTGCACCGTTGTGGCCCGCAGGCGAACCGCGCTCCCTGATCTTGAACGTGCCCAGCGTGAGGTCCAGCTCGTCGTAAATGACGAGCAGGTCCCTGGCCGGGTCCGCCTCGAACTCGTGAACCAGAGCGGCGACCGAAGCCCCGCTCAGGTTCATGAATGTCTCCGGCTTGGCCAGGATTACCTCGCGCCCTGCCATGCGGCAGGTTGCAGTAACGGCCCGGCATCGCCGGTTCTGGACCACAACGCCCTCTTGCTGAGCGATGCGGTCGATGGCCATGAACCCCGCATTATGCGGAGTCCACAGATAACCGGGGCCGGGATTGCCGAGTCCCACCACCAAAAAGGGCCTGATGGAAGGACTGACCGCGGCGCCGGATTCGCTTGCTTCGTCCAAGGCTTACTTCTTTGCCTCGGGTTTCTTGGCTGCATCCGCGGCTTCGGGCTTGCCCTTCTTGGCGACTTCAGGCTCGGCACCGGGGACAGCGGCTGCTGCGGCTTCGACTTCGGCCGCGGGCGCCACTTCTTCACGGATGGAAACCACGTGGGCTACGGTCGCGTCTTCGGCATTCAGATACTTGATCTGGTCGGAATGGGGAAGATCGCTGATGCGGATCACGTCAAACAGCTTCATGTTGCTGACATCCACATCCACGTGGCTGGGAATGTCGGCGGGGAGACACTCGATTTCAACTTCGCGCAACACCTGGTCAAGGATGCCGCCGGAAGCCTTGACACCGACCGGCACGCCCAGGAGCTTGACGCGCACGCTGACGCGCAGGGCCTTGTCGAGGGCGATGCGCTTGAGGTCGATGTGGATGAGCTGGTCCTTGATGGGCTCGCGTTGCCAGTCGACGATCATGGCCTTGGCCGCAGCATCGCCGCCAAGCTGCACATCGAAGATGGTGTTGTGGCCGGTCTCGGAAAAGAGGATCCGGGAGATCTGCTTGGGATCGACTTCGATGGCCACTGGCTCGTGGCCGGGGCCGTAAAGGACGGCAGGAATCTTGCCAGCAACGCGCACACGGCGAGCGGCATTCTTGTTGAACTTGCCCACGCGGGGCTTGGCTATCACAACTTCAGGCATTCTCTCTCTCGTTTCTCGTCGGGCACGGAAGGCAGCTTTTAGCTTCCAGCTGCTTTGAAATGAATCGAGCCGCTCCCTTTGTTAAAGCCAGTGGTCAGAGATCAGTGGTCAGAGTTCAGAAAAACGCTTCAGAACAACGACGGCTGCTTACCGGCGACTAGCTACTCCCTGGTTCCGATCACTGATCACCGATCAGCGACCACTTAAGAAAACAGCGTACTGACGCTGGTTTCCATGTGTATGCTCTCAATGGCCGCGCCCAACAGGCCGGCGATGGAGAGCACTTTAATCTTGGGCAACTTCTGCGCAGCTTCGCGCAGGGGAACTGTATTGGTGACCACGACCTGCTCAAGCCGCGAGCTGGCGATGCGGTCAATGGCCGGGCCCGAAAGCACGGCGTGACTGGCACAGGCATGGACGGCCGCGGCGCCACTGGCCAACAGGGCATCGACGGTTTTCACCAGCGTGCCGGCGGTATCGATGATGTCGTCGATGATGAGGCATGTCTTACCTTTAACATCGCCGACGACGTGCATCACTTCGGCCACGTTCATGTCGGTGCGGCGCTTGTCCACAATGGCCAGCGGGGCACCCATCTTTTGGGCGAAGAACCGCGCGCGCTCCACTCCTCCGGCATCCGGCGAAACCACGGTGAGGTTGGGCAGATTGAGTTCGCGGAAGTAACTGACCAGTACCGGGCTGGCGAAGAGATGATCGACGGGAATATTGAAGAAGCCCTGAATCTGGGCGGCATGCAAATCAACGAACAACGCGCGATTGGCGCCGGCGGTGGTGAGCAGGTCAGCGATCAGCTTGGCGCTGATGGCGACGCGGGGGCGGTCTTTGCGATCCTGTCGGGCGTATCCGTAGTAGGGCACGACCACCGTGATTCTGGCCGCCGAGGCCCGCTTCAGCGCGTCGATCATGACAAGCAATTCGACCAGATGCTGGTCAACCGGATAGCAGGTAGGCTGCACGACAAACACGTCGACGCCGCGCACGTTTTCGAGAAGCTGAAAGTAGACTTCGCCGTCGGCAAAGCGCTGCAGCTTCGCCTCGCCCACCGGAACGCCGATGTGGCGGCCAATTTCCTCAGCGAGGGGGCGGTTGGCCGTGCCGCTGAAGAGCTTGAAGCGCTTGTCTTCGCTCAGGTTGCGGGTGCGCTTGCGCTCGGCGGCCGGTTTGGCATCCTTGGCTTTGACGGATTCAGACGAGACGGCCTGTGCGGCGTCTCTTCCCGTTCCGTCCCGGCTGACGTCCACCGCACCTTGCTGCTGTCTGTCTTCCAGAGTCACCGTCAACGATCCCACTTCCATGTTCCGAGTACCTCCAAGCTGGTTGGCTTTGGCTGCTTTCCCGGTTTCGATTGAAAAAATGGCTGGGCGACTAGGATTCGAACCTAGACAAGTGCCTCCAAAGGGCACTGTCCTACCATTAGACGATCGCCCAACTTGGCGCATTTCCAGCCTGTGCTGAAAACCACCTTCGGCAGCCGCACGTGAGTCTCTCGCGCACTCCAGTGGACTGTCAACCTGCTTGCGGAAGAAGCATTTCGCTCCAATAGCCGGACCGGGGCAGGGTGTGCGTCAGCAGGCTTTCAACGCCCGCATCGGCGAGCCGTTTCCGGGCCGCTTCCGCATCTCCGCGGGTCTGGTACAACCCGAAGAGCGCCGAACCGGACCCGGACAGCGAGGCATGGAGGGCTGCCTCCGAAGTGCCGGAAGCCGCAAGAAGACGCTTGATCTCTGCAAGGGAAGGATGCTGGCGAAAGACGACCCGTTCAAAGTCGTTCTGGATCCAGCTACTGATCCCGGTGCGGACAAGCGCGGACTCTTGTGGTCCGGCCAGGTCCCTCCCCACGGGAAGGACACCGGAGGAGCCTGCTCCCTGCCGTCCTCCCGGGACTGCTCCCGCAAAGGCGCTGGCAAAGGCGCGGCTCAACTCAGTTAGTTTATCGGTACTGGCCGTCGCGGTCAAACCTTCCGCGGCGCAGAGGGCGTCCCAGTCGCGAAAGGCCTGGGGTGGGGAGACTCCGACAGAGGGCGCAGCCACGACACACCAGAGGGATTCGATGTCCGGGAGGGGGTATACCTCCTGTCCTCGGTCGACGCCTAGAACCGTGCCGCCGATGAGGAAGAGGGGTACATCAGAGCCGACTTGAGCGGCGATTTTGAGCCTTAATGAGGGCCAGAGGGCCGGGCCGTTGAGGCTGACGCCGGCCAGATTCCTGTCCCAACCTTCGAGCGGAGAGGGCTGGGACGAGGCCGCGCCTGGGTCGTGGGGTTGAGATTGCAGTCCGAGGCCCAGTTCAGTTTCGAGCCCTACGAGTGCGGCGACCGCATTGGCTGAGCCGGCGCCGAGGCCGCCCTGTACCGGAAGGCGCTTCTCGATGTGGATCTCGACTTCGGCCGCGATTCCCAGCGTGTTGAGCGCGAGTTGCACCATCTTCCATGCGGTATTCCGGCCATCCGGGGGGACGCGGGAGTCATTCGACGCGAGTCGCAAGATGGTCCGGGTTGCCCGACGAGCCACAACTGTGACGATGTCGTGAAGTTCCAACGTCTGATAGACCGTTACCAGCGCGTGAAATCCGTCGGAACGCGGCGCACCGATACCGAGGCCCAGGTTGATCTTGGCGTGCGAACGGACGGCTGTAGGCATACCGGTTCATTGTAGAGCGGAGCCGACATGGTGTTGATCCCGTCCACAACGCACCAGGGCACCAAAATGACTGGATTTGCGTATCAGATTGCGGCGTAGAATGCGAAGCAACGGGAGTCCGGATCCAAATCCCACGCTCGGCAACTATCCCATTCGAACTTGCCTGAGGGTTTAGCAGGCCTCCCGATTGCGGTGCTGGAAGCGCCAAAGGAGTGGTATGCCGCTCACAACCAGAAACGCTACCCTGTGCGCAATGGTGCTGGCCGCCTCCGTCTCTCTGCACGGCCAGGAAGCCGTCCACACCAGTTCGATGGAAGTGACCCACGGCAGGCCTTATGTGATGGTGATGGTGAACGGCCGGGGGCCTTTCCGCTTCATCCTCGATACGGGAACGGGCGGACAGGCGATTATCACTTCAGGCCTGGCAGAGGAACTTGACCTTCCAGAAGAGGGTGAGGCGCGGCTGAACGACCCCACGGGGTTGGGCGGGCACATTGCTCCACTGGTGCAGGTCGATTCATTGAGCGTGGGGGGCGTGGAGTTCACCGACGTTAAAGCGATCGTACATAAGCTTCCGAGCGGAGACGGAATGAGCATGGGGATGCTCGGCTTCCCGCTGTTTCGGGACTATTTACTTACGCTCGACTATCCGAACGGGCGCCTCACGCTGGCCAAGGGCGCACTGGAGCCTGACGGCGAGAAGAACGTGCTGCCCTTCAGGATGCCGGACGGCGTGCCCATTGCTTCGCTGGTGATCGATCGGTTGCGCATTGACGCACAGATTGACTCAGGCGGGGCTGGACTGAGCCTGCCGGAGCAGATTGCATCGCGGCTCAAGTTTTCGTCGGGGCCGGAGCTTTTTGGCAATGCGGAGTCGCTCTCCACCCGGTTTGAGATCAAGGTAGGGAAACTCACCTCGAACGTTCGCATGGGCGACTATACGCTCGACCTGCCGTGGGTCGAGATCAACTCTGCATTTCCCCTGGCCAACTTCGGGGCATGCCCGATGCAGTACCTGACGATCACCTTTGACCAGCGGAACCTTCTGATGCGCGTGGTGGGACCGGGCAAACCGGTGAAGCTGGGGATCACGCCGGTGCCGGTGCGCATGACGAACACCCCCCTGGCCGCACCGGCGGATGTGGCGCTGGTGCCGGTGGGGTAGGCATTGTCCGCTTTGGTTCGCTGAAGGGGAAGGTCCGTGGAAGATCGTCAGGCTTTGGCGTTGCTCCACACCATGTCTTTGGCGGCGCGAAGGGTGGCTACAGGGTCGCCCGTGGGCTTGAACTCCATCGCCACCACATGCTGGTACTTCATCTGCGCCAGCTTGCGGTAGATATTGGCATAGTTGATTTCTCCGGTGCCGGGCTCGTGGCGGCCGGGAACGTCGGCCACGTGGATCAGCCCAATCACATCGATGTTTTTCTCGAGTTTTTCAATCAGATTGCCCTCGGCGATCTGCTCGTGGAAGAGGTCGTAGAGGAACTGGACCTGGGGATGATTGACGGCGCGCACAATTTCAATGGCCTCGGCGGCCGATTGCAGGAAGTAATGGGGATTCTCTTCCGGATCGATGCACTCGAGCAGCAATCGCACGGGCTGACCATCGATCCGGCGTCCTTCGACGAGAGCCGCCGCCTGCTTGAGCGTCTCGATGCAGCTTTTGTGCTGCGCCTCGCGCGTAAGTCCAGTCAGCACGTTGCCGGAGAGCAGAATCATGGCCGGGCAATCGAGGGTCTGCATGGGGATTAGCGCCTGCTTCAACTCGGCGAGCAGTGCTTCGCGGCTGGCGGGATCGGCCACGCCGTGCTTCAATCCGGCGGTGGCGTCGAACTTGATACCCAGGTGCTTGCGCACGGCGTTGGCCTTGGCAAAATCGACCGCGCCCCACTTGCCGTACTCGCCCACTAGTTCGACGTTGGTGTAGCCTGCCTCGGACACTTTGGCCAGGCGCTCCTCGAAGGGGAGGTCGTTGAAGACGGTCCAAAGCATGACCGAAAGAGGGAATGGGGGCGGAGCACTTCCCGTTGCTTGCTGGCCTGCTTCGGAGGACGCGGAATTGGCGGGTGTGGTGGCGACTAAAGCGGCAGCGGCAAGCGCCTGCGTAAACGTGCGGCGATCCATGCGGCCCTCCTTGGGATTACCCGCAATGCTACCGCAAGAGACCGGATTCGCGGGGAACTGAGTACGGGTCTTTCAAACCGGCTGGCTGGAAGCCGGGGCGGTCTTTACGCGGGAACAACAAAACCCCGTCGTGAGACGGGGTTCAGGTTGGTCGCTGAAATTTCGAGTCAAGCAGCGCGACGGCTAATCGGTGCTCTTTGGTCGCTACGCCTTGGCGATCTTGCCGTTCTTGATGCAGCTGGTGCAGACCCGGATCCGCTTCGCGTTGCCGTTGACCAGGGCCTTCACGGCCTGCAGGTTCACGTTCCAGCGCCGGCGGGTTACGTTGTGCGCGTGAGAAATGTTATTGCCAAACTGCGGGCCTTTGCCGCAAACATCGCATACCTGTGCCATTGCTCTACTCCAAATCCTGTGTGTTTATCGTGCAGCCGCCACCGCCGGGACGTCGTATTGCTTCGCCCTCACCAGCTCATTTAGCAGGAACCCCGAGCCGGACCGGCCATCGAGGCGCACAAGGACACCCCGCCTCACGGCTTGCCGAATCTCCAGTATACCCGGAACCGGGCCTGAGGCCAAGCAATCTGCCGCAAAGGCGGGAGACGAGGGCTGGTTTTCCGGGACAGGTAAGGCCGATAGCGAGCGTGGAGGCGAGCTGGTCCCGCCGGATTCGATCGAACGGCGAAGGGCAGCAAGGGAGGGTATGTCTGCGTTGATCATCGGCGCGAAAAAAGGTCCCCTGCCAGCGAGAAGGGAGGGGACCAGATAAGAGAGACAAGCGTTCGGATGAACATCACGGAATCCCGCGCGCGATCGTGCACGTGACTTGCCTTCTAGGTGCGATTCAGGCGAGTTCCCTCGCCCGCACCTGGTTCAAAAGAATTTACTGTCCGGAAGCCGGCGAGGTGACGAGCTTGAGAGTTACCTTGTCGAGATAGATTGCCTGCAGGACGGTGGTTCCGCCCTTGCTGTCGGTGAGAATGCTGTTGTTGCCGTTTTTCTGCTCGACGAGCTTTGCAGGAACGGTGACAGAGGTTTTTCCGTGTGTCAGCGTGACCTGGACATCCGAACCCGTGCCGGTCCACGTGACTTTGTAGCTGTCGGGGGGCAACTGCGTGGTTCCGACGGTTACGTTGTCAGAGATGGTCAGGTTTCCGGAGTTCTTAGCGGCAAACGCTGGAATTGACAACAGGGCGACCATAATTGCGAACCCAAAGAAGCGCTTCATATGTATCTCCTCGAATGCCTCGTCTGTTAGTAAGGAGGTGAGGCATTAAGGGGATTACACTACGGTTGTCCAGTGTTTGAAGCTTAAGAAATCTTAAGTACGAATATATGCCCATAAATAAGGGACTTAGGCGGCCTGGTCAGGATGTTCAGTTAGTAAGTAGAGCTGACTTAACGATTGGGATCGTGATCTGGACGCGCAGGCCGGGCGATGCGTTTTCAGCAGTAATGGCGCCGTGATGCACCTGCACAGCTCTCTTCGCAATGGAGAGACCTAACCCGGAGCCTCCGCTATTGAGATCGCGTGCTTCTTCAACGCGGAAGAACGGGTCGAAGATGCGCGCGAGCGCATCTTGCGGGACACCCGGACCATAGTCGCGCACCACGATGATCGCTTCGCGGTCATTTTCGGTGACGAAGACCTGGATGACGGATTTTTCAGGCGAGTAACGAATGGCATTGCGGACCACGTTCTCCATGGCGCGGCGCATGAGTTCGCGGCTGCCGAGAGCCTCGCCGACGGCGCTGCCAGTAAGCTCAACTTTGCAATCGCGGAACTGTGCTTCCACAGCGCAATCGCGGACAACATCCTGGAGAACCTGAGCGACGGGAACCGCTTCCGCGCCGCGCAGGGCGGGGTCGCCTTCAACGAACGTGATCTCGACGATATCGGCGACGAGAGAGGTGATTCGATCGACGTCGCGCTCGATGCGATCGAGGGCCGATTTGCTGTCAACGGAGGTCCTGGCCAGCTTGATGGCAAACTTGAGGCGAGCGAGCGGTGAGCGCAGCTCGTGGGAGATGTCGCCGAGCAGGCGCCGCTCGCTGACGATCAGGCGTTGCAGGCGCTCCGCCATCTGGTTGAAGGATCGGCCTAATTGCCCAATCTCGTCTTCTCGTTCGCCGACAACGCGCGCCGACAAGTCCCCTTGCCCGAAGAGCGCAATAGTTGCCGCGATCTTGCGGATGGGCGATAGCACGGCCACGGCGGCAAGCCAGCAAAGAACCACGGTAGCGCCGATCACGAGGAAGTAATAGGGGATGAAGGCCCGCACGTGGGGCGGCCCCAACTCGCCCTCGGCGGCAAACCAATATTTTCCGTCCTGCGATCGATGGGTAATGATCCAATGGCCATGCGCCTGTACACGTGATTTGACTGCGGGTGGCGGCGGGAGGAGCGCCAATCGATCGGCGCCGGTCAAGAGATCGATTCCATTGGGGTCGAGGATATAGTGACCTCTGCCGAAGATACGATCGAGATTGTCGAGATATTCCTTGAGCGCGCCTTTTCCTTCAGTAGTTAGTAACTCGCGCGCGCTCTCTAACTGGAGTTCGTCGAAGCGATCGAAGATCGGATTGAAGGTCTGGCTTTGTACGCGCTGCGAGATGGCCTGGAATACGACAAACGACAGGGACAGGACGACGACCAAGGCGAGGGCGACGCCGATGTAGAGAGACTTAGTGCGCCAGGGCTTAGGCCACTCCGGTAAAGACATACCCCACTCCCCGTATGGTACGGATCAGGCCGCGGCCGCCTTCGAGTTTCTTGCGGAGATGACTGATGTGCACATCGAGAAAACGATCGTACGGTGTGGCTTCGCGTTCAAACAGCGCGGCAGTGATTTCGTCGCGGGAGACGACGCGGCCCGCGGAGCGAATCAACATCTCGAGGAGATCGAACTCCATGGCGGTGAGTTCCACGGGGGTTCCGGCGCTCCACACTTCCCGGGAGGCGGGGTTGACGCGAATGTTGCCGATGGTGACGACGGTTGCTTCGGTGCGGCCTGCGGATTCGGTGCGGCGGAGTACGGCGCGTATGCGGGCCAGGAGTTCATCGGGGTCGAAGGGTTTGGGGAGATAGTCGTCGGCGCCAGTGTCAAGGCCGCGGATGCGGTCCCGTTGCTGGACGCGCGCGGTGAGCATGATCACGGGCAGATCCTTGCGCCGGCGCAACTGCTGAAGGACCTCGAAGCCATCAAGAATGGGCAGCATTACATCGAGAATCGCCAGGTCGTATGCGCCGTTCAGCGCGTTCGTAAGTCCTTCGCGGCCGTTGTAGGCACATTCCAGACGGTGTCCGGCCTGGGTGAAGAACTCCTTCATCATGCCGCACAGTTCGGCATCGTCGTCGACCAGCAGCAGCGAAAGTTCCTTCTGCTTTTCCGCAGTTTCCATTACAACTGTCCCAAGGCCCGCCTGACTCATTTGCGAGACGCTCCGGTCCCAAGTCTCGCATAAACGCGGGCTATCGCGGCAACCTTAACAAATCTTAAGGCTGGGCTTTGGTGGGTGATTGCACGGATTTTCGTTGGCAGTGGGGCGGCTCCGAATGCGCTGCCGAACCTGGAACTCTTTGCGTGGGTTGAGGTACTTTGGCCGGCGGTGAAGTAGCGCGTGACGTGGACGGGTAAGAAATGCGCGCGGGCCGTCGATGGCTTGAGATAGATACTGATCGAGCAGCCCGCTGCCGGCCGCGGCAATGGGTGCTTAGGTCAGATGCATGAGACAAGGGACAGGATCCGGGATTCGCCGGCGTTGGGGAGCCTGATGTCTCTGACTTCAACCGCGAGCATGACGTGTACTACACTGGATCGGGCGCGGTCCGAGGGAATATCCCGGGAAAAACGGACTTACTGGACATGTTCACATTGCTGCTTCGGCTTCGACCTGCATCCAACTAATTGGCGTGAACCCTCGAGCGGCGGTTCTAAGCAAGTTTTCTATGTCTAATAAAACACTATCGATATCGTCTACTGCCGGGTCCTTATTTTGGTTGACCCTTGGACTGCTTTGCTGCAGCGGGTCGTTGTGCTTCAGCCAGGCGGCTCCTTCCTCCTCCTCGAAGGCGCAAACCCCTGTGCCCGGCGCCGTGAATGATCCGAGGCGTCCGGAGGTTCAGCCGGACCTGAGTGAAGACCGGGACCCGATTCTCTCGCCTGACCCTGAAGACAATGTGCCGATCAACCCGGCTGCGCCTCTGACTCCGGGCCGGGCCGGCGCGCTTCAGAAAGAGCACAACGGCACCTACACGATGCGCACGGAGGTAAACGAGGTGCTTCTGAACTGCACCGTAATCGACGCGAAGGGCCGCACTGTGACGGACCTGAAACGCGGCGATTTTCGGGTGTGGGAGGATGGCGCCGAGCAGACGACAACCTCGTTTCTGCACCAGGATCTTCCGGTATCGATCGGCATTCTGGTGGACAACTCGGGATCAATGCACGATAAGCGCGCGGCAGTCAAAGCGGCGGCGTTGAATCTGTACCGGCAGTCCAATTCGGAAGATTCCGCATTTATCGTGAATTTTGCTGAACGGGCGTTCATGGACCAGGGTTTCACCTCGGATATCAATGCATTGGACCGTGGTCTGTCGCACGTGGACTCCAGCGGGACCACGGCGTTGTACGATGCGGTTGCCGCTTCGGCGGACGAGTTGTCGAAGTACTCGAAGCAGTCGAAGCAGGTATTGCTGATCATCACGGATGGAGCGGATAACGCGTCGAGGCTAAACCTTGAGCAGGCAATCCGCCGTGTACAGAACCTTGGTGGACCGGTGGTGTATTCGATTGGGCTGCTGTATGGGACTGACAAAGAAGAGTCGCTGCGGGCAAGGAATGCATTGGAAAAGTTATCGCAGGAGACGGGGGGCGTGGCTTACTTTCCCCAGTCCATCGATGAAGTTGACCAGATCGCCGCGGTGGTTGCCCGGGATATCAGAAACCAGTACATCGTCGGCTACCGTCCCTCCAAGCCGGCGAGCCAGGGCGGGTACCGGACGGTTCATGTTGAGGCGAAGGCTTTTCGTCACGGCAAGCTGACGGTCAGAACGCGCCAGGGATATTACGCGAATCCCGCGAAGCCGATCCAGACGGCGCAAGATGCGAAGCCTTGATAGTTTCCCTATTCGATTTAGTTTGATCTTTAAAAGCCTGAAATGAACCTCCCCTGATTTGCGGGAGAGCATCGCACGAATTGGTGCGTGGCTTTCTTTCTTCTTTCGCATGGATGCGACGGCGGAGCTGGCGAACCGACGGCGCAAGGCTGCGATGATTTGCAGGCTGGGACAAAGTGCGCACCCGGGACGGCTGGAGTTGCGCGTGAAGAGGGTGTACTCGCATACTTCTTTGCGGGTGCAGGCGCGTTTCTGTGCGCCAATCTATTGGAAAGGGCTTGGGACCTTCTTGGCAAAGTCAAAGATCTACTCTGACGCGCGCGCCGCGCTGGCCGGTGTTGTCGAGGACGGAATGCTGGTTGCGGTTGGCGGGTTCGGTCTTTGCGGCATTCCGGAGGCGCTGATTGAGGCGTTGCGGGATAGCGGCAAGAAGGACCTGACGGTGGCCAGCAACAACGCGGGGGTGGATGACGGCGGGCTTGGGTTGCTGCTGAAGACGCAGCAGATCCACAAAATGATTTCGAGTTACGTGGGCGAGAATCGCGAATTTGAGCGGCAGTATTTGTCGGGGTCGCTGGAGATTGAGTTCAGCCCCCAGGGTACGCTTGCAGAACGGATGAGGGCAGGCGGAGCGGGGATTCCCGGGTTTTTTACGCGCACCGGAGTGGGGACCGCGGTTGCGGAAGGCAAGGAGCATCGAGAGTTCGATGGCAAAATCTACATCCTGGAGCGCGGCATCCGCGCCGATTTGTCGCTGGTGAAGGCATGGAAGGGCGATGCGAGCGGGAACCTGGTTTACCGGAAGACTGCGCGGAACTTCAATCCCATGGCGGCTACGTGCGGACGCGTGACGGTGGCCGAGGTGGAAGTACTGGTGGAGACGGGCGCACTCGATCCCGACCAGATTCATACACCGGGCATCTTTGTGCAGAGGATCCTGCATAATCCTTCGCCGGTAAAACACATCGAGAAACGGACGACGAGAGAAGCGTAAGGCGAAAGGCGCAACGGCGATGTCATGGTCTCGTGAGCAGATGGCACAGCGGGCGGCACAGGAACTCGAGGATGGCTTTTATGTGAACCTGGGGATCGGGATACCGACGCTGGTGGCGAACTATATTCCGCGCGGGGTGGAGGTGACGCTGCAATCGGAGAACGGGTTGCTGGGGCTGGGGCCTTACCCGACCGACGAAGAGGTGGATGCGGACCTGATCAATGCAGGCAAGCAGACGGTGACGGCGCTGCCGGGGGCGAGCTTCTTTTCGAGCGCGGACTCTTTTGCGATGATTCGCGGGGGGCACATTGACCTGGCGATCCTTGGAGCGATGCAGGTTTCAGAGCGCGGCGACCTGGCGAATTGGATGATTCCCGGAAAGATGGTGAAGGGAATGGGCGGTGCGATGGACCTGGTGGCGGGGGTTCAGCGCGTGGTGGTGGTGATGGAGCATACGTCGAAGGACGGAGCGCCCAAGATTCTGCACGCGTGCAATCTGCCGCTGACGGGGGCGGGCGTGGTGAGCCGCATCATTACGGACTTGTGCGTGCTGGATGTGACGAAGGCGGGATTGCACCTGGTGGAGTTGGCTCCCGGTGTCAGCTTGAGTGAAGTGCGAGCCAAGACCGAGGCCGCAGTTCAAGCCTGAAGGCTGACTGCCGAACGAGCCGAGTGCTTCAGGATTTTTGGCGGACGCGGGCGACGCGCGATTGGGGCGAGTGGTCAAGTTGGCGGCAGATGAAAGCGCCGGCGGCGAGAAGTTTGTCGAGATCGACGCCGGTTTCGATTCCCATGCCGTTGAGCATGAAGAGCAGGTCTTCAGTCGCAACGTTGCCGGCAGCGCCGGGGGCGTAGGGACATCCGCCGAGGCCGCTCACCGACGCGTCGAAGACGTGGACCCCGAGTTCGAGTGACGCATAGATGTTGGCGAGGGCCTGGCCGTAGGTGTCGTGAAAATGGCCGGCCAGATTGTCGATGGGCACACGTTGCGCGACGGTGGCGATGAGGGACTGAGTGCGGTTCGGAGTGCCGGCGCCGGTGGTGTCTCCCATTGAGATTTCATAGCAGCCGCTTTCAAATAGCCTGGCGGCAACGCCTGCGACCTGTTCTGGCTTGATCTCGCCTTCGTAGGGGCACGTGAGTGCGCAGGAGACGTATCCGCGAACGGGAATGCCAGCGGTTTGAGCGGCTGCGAAGACGGGCGAGAAGCGGTCAAGGCTCTCCGCGATGGAACAGTTGATGTTGCGCAGCGAGAAGGTTTCGGATGCCGCGGCGAAGACGGCGACCTCGGTGGCGCCCACCGCCAGAGCGGCTTCAAAGCCACGCAGGTTGGGGATCAAGACCGGATACGTGACGCCGTGGCCGTGGGGCAGATCGCGCAGAACTTCAGCATGATCCGCCATCTGCGGAACCCATTTGGGAGAGACGAAAGCTGTGGCCTCGATGGTCTTGAGTCCAGACTCCGCGAGGAGCCGGATGAACTCGATCTTGGCGGCGGTGGGGACGATCAGTTTTTCATTTTGAAGGCCGTCGCGCGGACTTACTTCGACGATGCGGACTCGACGAGGAAAGGTCATATCAGTCTCCGCCCGGCTTGGCTTTGCGATCGAAGCGCAGCAGTTCAACGCCTTCCGTGACCTGATCGCCGGCAGCGAAGAGGAAGGATTCAACGCGACCATCGGCAGGCGCGTGAATGGTGCACTCCATCTTCATGGCTTCAAGCACCATGAGGGATGCGCCCTTGATGACGGGCTCGCCGAGAGAGACGAGCAACGCAACGACACGACCGGGCATGGGGGCGATGAGGCTGCTCTCTTTGGCGTGATCCTGACCGCTGAATTCGAGCGGATCGTTGAGGGTGAGCGCGTGAGATTGGCCGTCAAGGAAGATGTGAAAGCGGTTGCCGACTGCCACCACGGTGGATTGAAGAAGTTGTCCGTCGATGACGGCTTGAAGGATGCCGTCGTTCGCTGTTTGCCCTCTGACTGCGTGGGACGAGGGTCCGATTGAGATTTGGAAGTCACGGGGAAGGTACTCGACTACGGCGACGGCTTCGCGGTCGTTCTGCGTGAAGGAAAGAGTGCGCTTGAGGGTGGCGTTGAGGCGCCATCCGTCGCGCGCGTTCCACGGGGAGTTCGCATCCATTGAAATTTTCGCGGTAGCACGGTCATCGAGGACCACGGCCAGCGCGGCGAGGACGAACACGGTGTCTGTCGCGGGATTGTCTTGAGGGGCAAGCCAATGTTGCTCGCGCTCGATGAGGCTGGTGTCGAGATTGGCTTCGGTGAACGATGGGCTGGTGATGAGTCGGCGCAGGAATCCGACGTTGTTGGCGACGCCGACGATCTGATATTCGGCGAGTGCGCGCGCCATTCGATCGAGAGCGAGTTCGCGTGTTTCATCCCACACGATGAGCTTGGCGATCATGGGGTCGTAGAAGGGAGTGATGGTATCGCCTTGTTCCACGCCGGTATCAACGCGGACATGGCTTGATGGAGCGGGTGTTTTGAGGTGGACGAGCTTGCCGATAGAGGGGAGGAAGCCGTTTTCTGGGTCTTCGGCGTAGACGCGGGCTTCGATGGCATGGCCGCGCATCGTGATCTGATCCTGCGTGAGCGGCAACGGCTCGCCTGCGGCGATGCGTAGTTGCCATTCAACGAGGTCGAGGCCGGTGATCATTTCGGTGACCGGATGCTCGACTTGAAGGCGGGTGTTCATCTCCATGAAGGAGAAGCTGCAGTCGCGATCGACGAGAAATTCGACGGTGCCTGCGCTGATGTAACCGACGGCGCGCGCGGCGTCGCGGGCCGCTTTGCCCAGGGCATCGCGGAGAGCCTGCGTGATGGAAGGCGCGGGGGCTTCTTCGATGACTTTTTGATGACGGCGCTGCACGGAACAGTCGCGCTCAAAGAGGCTGACGACGTTGCCGAAAGAGTCGCCGAAGACCTGCACTTCGATATGGCGCGGTTGGACGAGGCATTTCTCGATAAGGACGGAATCGTCACCGAAGGCGGCGGCGGCTTCGCGCTTGCAGGAGGCCAGAGAGGCGTCGAATTGCTCGGGGGTGTCGACGCGGCGCATGCCCTTGCCGCCTCCGCCGGCATTGGCCTTGATCATGACGGGGTAGCCGATGGCGCCGGCCTGCTGCGCTAGAAACTCGGGCGACTGGTTGGGGCCATCGTAGCCCGGCGTGAGAGGAACTCCAGCCTGACGTACGAGGATTTTGGCTGCGGCCTTGGAGCCCATGGCGCGAATGGCCGCAGACGGCGGACCGATGGAGACGATGCCGGCCTTTGCGCAGGCATCGGCGAAGGCGTCATTTTCGGCCAGGAATCCGTAGCCGGGATGGATGGCCTGGGCTCCGGTTTGCTTTGCGGCTTCGAGGATGCTGTCGATGACAAGGTAGCTTTCGCGCGCGGGAGGCGGGCCTATTTGCACTGCCTGGCCCGCGAGACGCACATGGCGGCTTTGGGCATCGGCGTCAGAGTAGATAGCGACGGTGCGGATGCCGAGACGGCGGCAGGTGGCGATGATGCGGCAGGCGATTTCACCGCGATTGGCGATGAGGACGGTGTGGAAGACGGTGGGGTTCATCCTTGCGGCACCCACCTGGCGGGACGCTTTTCAAGAAAGGCGCTGATGCCCTCCTGCGCTTCGGGCCCGGTGCGAATGGTGGCGATGCGCTGGGCGGTTTCTTCGATCAACTCCGGGGTGATGGGCTGATTCGCGACCCGATCGATGAGGTTCTTTGCGGTAGTTTGCGCCAAAGGCGCGCCGGCGAGAAGGTCCTTGACGACGGAGTGAAGCCTGGTGTCGAGCTGGTCGAAGGCGAGGGCTTCGTGCACAAGGCCGATTTTCTCCGCCTGCGCGGCAGAGATGCGCTCTCCCGTTTGAAAAAGGCGGCGCGCATGGCGGGCGCCGATGGCGCGAACCACATAGGGCGCGATGGTGGAGGGGATGAGGCCGAGACGCACTTCAGAGGCGGCGAAGACGGCAGCGCTGCAGGCGAGCGAGATGTCGCAGGCTGCTACAAGGCCAAGGCCTCCGCCGATGGCGGCTCCGTTGACGCGTGCGATGGTGGGCCTGGGCGATGCGGCGATGGCGCGGAACATTTCGGCTAGCCGGCGAGCGTTGGCGAGGTTCGACTCAGTTGGTGCGGCAGCCTGGCGCCGCATCGATTCGACGTCCGCGCCTGCCGAGAAGCTGTTGCCGCGACCGGACAGGACGATGACGCGAACGGATGTGTCCTGAGCGAGCCCGCCGAATGCGTTTGCGATGTCATCGATCATGTCTTCGTTGAGGGCGTTGTGGACCATGGGCCGGTTCATCCAGACCCATGCGACCGCGTCCCGACGATCGATTTCGATGGTTCGAACAGTCTCGATATTTCGGTCAGACATAGCTTTTCTCACATGCGAAAGACGCCGAAGCGGGTTGACTCCGCGGGCGCATTCTGCGCGACGGAGAGTCCGAGGGCGAGTACGCGGCGCGTGTCGAGGGGATCGACGATGCCGTCGTCCCAGAGGCGCGCAGTGGCGTAGTATGGATTGCCCTGCTCTTCATATTGCCGGCGGATGGGAGCCTTGAACTCATCTTCCTGTTCGATGCTCCAGGACTTGTGCTGGGCTTCAAGGGAGTCGCGGCGAACGCGGGCGAGGACGTTGGCGGCCTGGTCGCCGCCCATGACGGAGATGCGGGCATTGGGCCAGGTCCACAGGAAGCGCGGCGAGAAGGCGCGGCCGCACATACCATAGTTCCCAGCCCCGAAGCTGCCGCCGATCAGCACGGTGAACTTGGGGACGCGCGCGCAAGCAACGGCCATGACCATTTTTGCGCCGTCTTTGGCGATGCCGCCGTTTTCGTATTTGCGGCCGACCATGAAGCCGGAGATGTTTTGCAGGAATACGAGGGGGACGTTGCGCTGGGCGCAGAGTTCGATGAAGTGAGTGCCTTTTTGCGCGGACTCGGAGAACAGAATGCCGTTGTTGGCAACGATGCCGACGGGGTAGCCGCAGATGTGGGCAAAGCCGGTGACGAGGGTGCTGCCATAGCGCTGTTTGAATTCGTCGAAGCGGCTGGCGTCGACCAGGCGGGCGATGATTTCGCGGACATCGTAGGGCTTGCGTGTATCGGCGGGGACGATGCCGTAGATTTCCCGGGGATCGAAGAGCGGGTCTTCCGGCGTGAACGGCGGGGGAGCGGGGCCGGGATAATTGAGGTTGGCGACGATGCGGCGAACGAGCGCGATGGCGTGCGGATCGTCTTCGGCGAAGTAGTCCGCGACGCCGGAGATGCGGGTGTGGACGTCGGCGCCGCCGAGTTCTTCCGCGGTGACTTCTTCGCCGGTGGCGGCCTTGACGAGCGGAGGTCCGCCGAGAAAGATGGTGCCCTGGTCCTTGACGATGATGGACTCGTCGGACATGGCGGGGATGTAAGCGCCGCCGGCAGTGCAGGAGCCCATGACGCAGGCGATCTGCGCGATGCCCCGGGCGGAAAGATTGGCCTGGTAGTTGAAGATGGCGCCGAAGTGATCGCGGTCAGGGAAGACCTCGTCCTGCATGGGCAGGAAGGCTCCGCCGGAGTCGACGAGGTAGACGCAGGGAAGATGGTTCTCGAGGGCGATCTGCTGCGCGCGGAGGTGTTTTTTGACGGTGAGCGGAAAGTAGGTGCCGCCTTTGACGGTGGCATCGTTGGCGACCAGGATGCACTCCTGACCGCTGATTCTGCCGATGCCGGTGACGATACCGGCGCAGGATACATCGCCGCCGTAGAGGCCGTTGGCAGCCAGCGGCGAGAGCTCAAGGAATGGCGTGCCGGGGTCGAGGAGGAGATCGATGCGTTCGCGGACGAAGAGCTTGCCTCGGGATTTGTACTTCTTGCGGGCGGCTTCGGAACCGCCGAGCGCTGCTTGGGCGGTGTTTTCGCGGAGTTCGCGGACGAGGGTTTGCATGCGCTCCATGTTGGCGCGGAATTCGTCGCTGCGGGTCTGGACCAGGGATGAGAGGACACTCATGGGCCGCGCTGCTCCTGACTACGTGGTTTCCTTGAAGAGCTCGCGGCCGATCAACATGCGGCGAATCTCGGATGTGCCGGCGCCGATTTCAAAGAGCTTGGCATCGCGCCAGAGTCTGCCGGTGGGGTACTCATTGATGTAACCGTTGCCGCCCAGAGCCTGAATGGCTTGACCTGCCATCCAGGTGGCCTTTTCGGCGGAATAGAGAATGGCGCCGGCGGCATCTTTGCGGACCGCTTCTCCGCGGTCGCAGGCCTGTGCGACGGCGTACACGTAGGCGCGGCATGCGTGATAGGCAACGTACATGTCGGCGAGTTTACCCTGCATCAACTGGAATTCGCCGATGGCCTTGCCGAACTGCTTGCGCTGATGCACATAGGGTACGACAACGTCGAGGCAAGCGGCCATGATGCCCAACGGGCCTCCGCAGAGGACGAGGCGCTCATAATCGAGACCGGACATGAGGACGCGGGTGCCACCGCCGACGCGGCCGAGGACATTCTCCTCAGGGACGATGCAATCGCGAAAAACGAGCTCGCAGGTGTTGGAGCCGCGCATGCCGAGCTTATCGAGCTTGGGCGATGTGGAGAAGCCCGGGAAGCCGCTCTCGACGATGAAGGCGGTGATGCCGCGCGATGCGGCGGAGGGATCGGTCTTGGCGTAGACGATGAGGGTGTCGGCTTCAGGGCCGTTGGTGATCCACATTTTGCTGCCGTTGAGGACGAAGACGCCGTCGCGCTTTTCAGCGCGGAGGCGCATGCTGACAACGTCCGATCCGGCCTCGGTCTCGGACATGGCAAGCGCTCCGACGCTGGCGCCCGAGATGAGGGCGGGGAGGTACTTGCGCTTCTGGGTCTGAGTGCCGTTTTTGGCGAGCTGATTGACGCACAGGTTGGAGTGCGCGCCATACGAGAGTCCGATGGAAGCGGAGGCGCGGGAGACTTCTTCCATGGCGACGACGTGCGCGAGGTAGCCGAGGTCGGCGCCGCCGTAGTCCTCATCGACGGTGATGCCGAGGAGACCGAGATCGCCCAATTTGCGCCAGATTTCGCGGGGGAACTTGTTTTCGCGGTCAACCTGAGCAGCAATGGGGGCGATTTCGTCGTCGGCGAAGCGGCGCACGGTATCGCGGAGGAGCGCGATGGACTCGCCCAGTTCAAAGTTCAACCCTTTCACTGGCATCTCCTGAGGTGCGGGCACGGCGTTTCACAGAATCAAAAGGTTGGTCGTTCTACGGGAAAACGGCGAGATCCATTGATATCGCTCGGGTTAGGGTGAGGTCCACGATTGCGGTCCAAGAGGGGGCGTTTTGGGCGCGATTGCCGGAAAGACGGAGCCGCCGGCGTCCACCGAGGGAGATATGGCGCGGAGATTTCGGGCTGTTTCCATGTCGTTTATCGTACTGAAAACAAATTGGTTAATGACCTCTAACCTCGGGAGCGTGAACGGTTGAGATGGCGTGGGTCCAGCTTCGGGGAAGACGATACACCTTGCGGCATAGGGTCGTCCATACTTACAGAGCTGCTGGGGCGACGGGCATAGGGCGGTGGAGGGGGTTGCGCTTAAGGCCATCGTTCCCTATATGATGCGGCCGCGGCGACGGCGGCGAGCAGGACGGGACCGAAATGGGAACGATGCGGCGTGCGTGTGGATTTCGGTTGCCCGGAAGACGATCCGTGCTACACTCAGTTCAATCGTAGGATTCGATTACGAAGTACTTGCCTGTTCCGAGTTACCGCTCTACACGCAAACACTTCCACATTGCGTTCGCGGTAAATCAGTAGTACACAGGAGCAACATCATGGAACAAGGCACAGTCAAGTGGTTTAATGACGCCAAGGGTTTTGGTTTTCTTAGCCGTGAAAATGGCGAAGACGTTTTCGTTCATCACACCGCTATCCAGTCGAACGGTTTCCGTTCACTGCAAGAAGGCCAGCGCGTCCAGTTCAATGTGACCAAGGGTCCCAAGGGCTGGCAGGCTGAGAACGTCACGGTTGTCTAAGGATTAACTTTCCGAGCGACCGGATCAGAATCAAATAAAGAGAGGGGATGGCCATGGCCATCCCCTCTCTTTTTGTGTTTGATCCTAGCCTATTGAGTACTGCGAAGGAGGCCTTCGCGCCCGGCTATGCGGCCAACGGCTTTTTGGTTGGCGTATCGGCGACGGGGGCGTGGATGCTGGCCTGGGTTCTCTCGTGGGTACCCAGATAGGTGAGCACATCATTGATGGAATCTTCAAAGCGGCCACCGGTCTTGTGGGTGGCCTTAACGCCTTTTGCTACAAGCTGACACACTTCAAAGCGGTTCATACCCTGAGAGAGGGCCTGATGAATTTGGTCGGAACGCATGACTGACTCCGGTCGACTGGTGAGTGTTGCGTGAGCAGCGGAGCTCGTGAGAGCGGCGGGGTGGCCAAAGCCGAGCAGACAGGGCTATATCGCGACGAGCGTCTGGATCTACTTCGCCTCCCTTGATTGTACGCCGCAAACGGCTAAAGACGCGGGTTTTCGGCAGAGAGGCCGCTTAAAAATATCGAATTGCTCTTCCCGGCCAGGGAATCAGAGCGGTTGGCCCAGGCGCTTTTCGAGTTGGGCTCGATAGGTACGGCTGACACGGGTTCGGGAGCCGTTCTTGAGAACCGCGTCAAACTCCCCATGGGAGATGGGTTCCAGTTGCAGGATGCTTTCCAAGTTGACGATGGCGGAGCGATGGACGCGGACGAAGCGCCGCGGATCGAGTTTTTCCGCGAGGTCGTTGAGGGCGGCGCGGTAGAGCAGTTCCCGGCCTCCGACGTGGAGATTGACGTAGACGCCGGCGGCCTCGATCCAGTCGATATCGACCACTCGGATGAAGCGGGTGGAGCCGCCGGATTTCACGACCAGGCGATCCCATGGCCGGTTTTGATTGAGGGAGGTGGCGAGCGGCGCGGAAGCGGCCATCTTGAGGATGCGCTGGCTGAATTCACGCAAGCTGCGCTCATCGAGCCGCGTTTTCACGCGGGCCATGGCGCCTTCAAAGCGTTCGTCGCTGAATGGCTTGAGCAGGTAGTCGAGCGCGTTGGCCTCGAAGGCTCGAATGGCATGCTGGTCGTAGGCGGTGACAAAGACGGTGAGGGGCATTTCGGTGGCACCCACGGCATCGATGACGCCGAGGCCGTCGAGTTCCGGCATCTGCACGTCGAGGAAGACCAGGTCGGGCTGGCGGTCATGGATTACGTCGACGGCGACGAGGCCGTCAGTGGCCTCAAAGATGGCGCCTACCTGCGGATCGTGGCGGAGAAGATCGATGAGCCGCTGACGCGAGGGTGTTTCGTCGTCCACGACGAGGACGCGGATGGAATCAAGCGGCTGGGGGATCATTGGGATCTTCTCCAATCAGGGTGAGGGGCAGGAGAATCTCGACGGCTGTGCCGCCACCGGGCCGGGACTGGACGGTAAAGCGGCTGTCGCCGCCGGGGTGGAGTCCGGCGATGCGCTCACGGGTCACGGACAGCCCCAATCCGGGCGAGTTTTCGAGTGTCCAGCCGGGCGGCAGGCCGACGCCGTCGTCGAGCACCCGAATGGCGAGACAGCCGCCGACGGGAGCGGCGGTGACAGTGACGGTTCCTCCGGAGGCACGGCGCGAGATGCCATGGCGGATGGCGTTCTCAACCAGCGGCTGAATGAAGAGAGACGGCACGGAAGCATAGCGCACCTCGGGAGCAACCTGGACATCGATCTTGAGCTGGTCTCCGAAGCGGATCTTCTGGATGGCAAGGTAGTGCTCGAGAAAAGCCAGTTCCTCGGCCAAGGGGACCTCCTGCCGGTCCTTGGACTCAAGGGACATGCGAAGAAGATCGCCGAGATGTTCGAGCATGCGGCGCGTGAGCTTGGGGTCGCGTTCAACGTGGGAGGAGATGGTGTTGAGGGCGTTGAAGAGGAAGTGGGGGTCCAACTGCATGCTGAGGGCGTTGAGGCGCGCCTGGGAGTAGCTTTTCTCAAGGCGTTCGAGGCGCAGTTCGCTGCCGAGGTAGCGCTCGTAATAGCGATAGGCCTGGAGGGCTCCGGCGATGACCCAGTAGATGAGGTTGCTCCACAGAAACCAGCCCGCCATGCCCTTCGAAAACATGTGCGAGAACTGGATATCCTGCCAGGGAACGACGCCCATGGCGGCGCGCATGGCGGTGAAGACGTAGAGGTAAATCGCGGTGAAGACCAGGCTGGCGAGTCCGTGTGCGGCGACACGACGGGCAAGTTGCCTTCCGGTAAAGGGCAGGCGGCGATCCGCAGCGAAGATGAGAGGGGTGACCAAGGCCCACGACCACCATTGAGCAAGCGAGGAGATCAGCGGTTGACGCCACGCGCCGGCCGACATCATGGGCAGCGCAAAGACGGCGCCGATGGCGGTCCACACGAAGAGGGCGACAAGAATGCGACCCGCCCGGGTGCCGGCCAGCCGGGTCGCGAGATTGGACCGTACCTGCATTTCGATCAAAGTGCCTCTCGATGACCATGTTGCCACGCGAGGCACGCCATGCGTTGAGATAACTGCACACTCCTTTGTTTGCGTCGTGGAGCTACTTGAGCGCGCAGGGGCTTCCGTGAGCGCCGCCGCGGCAAACCACGTTGTCGAACGCCCTGGGGGAGGGAAGGACAGCGTCCCGCGCCTGCATCGAGCGATGAAAGAGATCGCGGGAGGGATATTTCATGGTCTAAACGTAGTCGCTGTGACGGGGCGGGTCGATGAATCTGTCGCAGCCGGGATGGAATGCGTGGCAGGACGGTTTGCTCTCCCGCCCAATGGGGCGGGCGTTTGGTGCGTCATGGCGGTTGAAGTAAGCTTTCGCGGCGAAGGAATCGCTGTTACCATAAAGGTCTCATCAACCCGATTGCCGGGACACATTGAAGAAATAGCAGCGAAAGAGGTTATACGTGGCGGATACCACCAAGATCGAAGACAAGCTGGAACGAAAGAAGCTGAAGCGGACGGCACGGAAAAAGGCAGCGCCGGAGGCCAAGCGCACCGAGCCGCGGGGCTCCAACAAGAAGAAACTGAAGAAGTTGGCGCGTGGCCAGTCGAAGCGCTAGACGCCGGCGCTGAAGCAAGAAACAGGCCTCCGGATACGGCACGAGTGGTGCAGGTCCGGAGGCATCGTTGCACCTTCCCTCATATCCAGCAAGGCCCGTAAATTGACAGGATCCCGGACGCGACGGGGCCGCATTCGATGGGAAGAGGAGAACTGCACTGCTCAGCCAACTCGTTGCCCGCAAATCCATTGACAAGCTGATCCGCGACTCGGAAGAACCCGAGCATGCGCTGAAAAAGACCCTCGGGCCTTGGTCGCTGACCGCGCTCGGCATAGGGGCTGTGATCGGCTCGGGCATTTTTACGGTCATCGGCACGGCGATGGCGGGGCAGCATTTTGACGAGCCCTCGATCAGCGCGACGCCGCTGGCGCATTTCCTGCTGCATCACACGGCAATGGCGGGCCGGCCGGGCGCGGGACCGGCGCTGGCGCTCTCGCTTGTGCTGGTGGCGATTGTGTGCGCTTTCACGGGGCTCTGCTATGCCGAATTGGCATCGATGATTCCCATCGCGGGGTCGGCTTACACCTACACCTACGCCACGCTGGGCGAGTTGACGGCATGGATCATCGGCTGGGACCTGATTCTGGAATATGCCTTCAGCAACATGAGCGTGAGCGTGGGATTTGCCGCGCATATCGTGGACTTGCTGGACTGGTTCGGGCTGCAACCGCCGACAATGTGGATTTCGCCAGCGTATCTGCCAACGGGTTTGCAGGATCTGGCGGGGCACGACCTGTACAAGGCGGGCTGGCACTTCGGTTTCAATATTCCAGCGTTCCTGGTGGTCATGGTTCTGACGGCGATCCTGGTGCGCGGGATTCGCGAGTCGGCCCGGACGAACAACATCCTGGTGCTGGTGAAGATCACGGCGATCCTGGTGTTCATCTTTGCCGCGGCCAGTTACATCAAGCCGCACTATTGGCATCCGTTTATGCCGAACGGCTGGACAGGGGTGCTGACGGGCGGTTCGATCATTTTCTTCACGTACATTGGATTCGACTCCGTTTCAACAGCCGCCGAGGAGTGCAGAAAGCCGCAGCGGGACCTGCCGATCGGCATCCTGGCGACGCTGGTGGCGTGCACACTGCTCTACGGTGGAGTGGCGATTGTGCTGAGCGGCATTGTGCCCTGGCGGTCGGTGATGGGCGATGCGGCGCCGGTGGTCAATGCGCTCAAGAGGCTTTCGCTGATGCCGGGCGGCGCAGGGCTGAACTGGGTGCGGCTCTTTGTGCTGATCGGCGCATTGCTGGGGATGATTTCGTCGATCCTGGTGTTTCAACTGGGACAGGCGCGGGTGTGGTTCGCGATGTCGCGCGACCGGCTGCTGCCGGACGTGTTCGGGCGAATTCATCCGAAGTTTCGCACGCCGGCCGTGGCGACGTGGGTGGCCGGGTTTGTGGTGGGGATACCGGCTGGACTGCTGGATATCGGAACGGTTTCGAACCTCTCGAACATCGGTACGCTGTTCGCTTTTGTGCTGGTGTCGATCGCAGTGCTGATCCTGCGCTATCGCGAACCGGACCGGCCGCGGAGCTTCAAGGCTCCGCTTGGGCCACTCTTTCCGGTCCTGAGCATCATCTTCTGTATTGTGCTGATGATGGGGCTGGAAGTGCTGACGTGGGCGGCATTCTTTATCTGGCTGGTTGCGGGACTGATGATCTATTTCCTGTATAGCCGCCACCGCTCGGAGTTTGCCAAAGCCCGTTGATGCCTATGACTTCCCCTATCGATGACTTTATTCGCCGGCTGCCGAAGGCCGAGTTGCATCTGCATCTCGAAGGCACCATCACGCCAGCCACGCTTGTGGAGTTGAGCACGCGGCACGATGCGCGTCCCATTCCGCAGGACGAGGCGGAGGCTCTGTATCAGTTCACGGACTTTAGCGGATTCATTCAAGCCTTCAAGGCTGTGACGCGGCTGCTGAGCGGCCCGGAAGACTATGAGCTCGCAGCGTGGCGGATGATGGAGGGGCTGGCGGCGCAGGGCGTGGTGCATGCCGAGGTGTACATCTCGGTGGGCGTGATCTACATGTGGCGCAACTACGACAAACATGCGCTGGAGCCGATCTTCCTTGGACTGGAGAGGGCGCGCGAGCGAGTGGAGCGGGAACTGGGG
>VFSW01001521.1_pt1 | contig 35358 bp, 27 predicted proteins | sample 5358111 | NCBI WGS metagenome assembly VFSW01 (sample SAMN11554181, study PRJNA540505) | mine drainage metagenome | isolation source: sediment from site ElyBrook_90M | place: USA: Ely Copper Mine, Vershire, VT | collected 2017 | reverse complement strand
GAGCGTTTGGCGCGATTTCGTGGCCGAATGTGGCGGATTCGGGGACGATTTTGCGATTGAATCGACGCGATTGGGCGGCGTTTTGTAGTGATTTGAGCGTTATCGGTCAGGCTCTCAGCCCTTGAGGTCTTCTCTCCTCCGGTCATCCTGGGGCTGCGCCCCATGCTGGTATCGGACGCGCCGTTGGCGCTGTTGCTACAAACAGGCTCGACCAAAATGGCAGAAGCCCTGCGCGGACGCAGGGCTTCTTTTCTTTCTCTACTGCTTCTATTTTATCAGGTGGAGCATAACTCATACGCCAAGTATTTTTCCGGTGGAAGTGGTTGATGTGGGATGGGTTAGGGGAATTTTTGGGGAGCGGAGGGGCTTGACATGCGGATTTGCCCGAAAGATGGGGAAAGATATTTTCGATTCATGCGATTGCCCTGGGATGTGGAGGAGGACATCTCGCTTGCAGGATTGTTGCGAATAAACTGAGCTTCGTCGTTGAGTTCCAGCGCGTCGATGGCGGAACGCGTCGATCAACCGCCGTTCCAGCGCCAGAGACTACGCTTCGCCTCGTCGTACGCCAAGATGGTGCGCAGCGCTCTGCGCAGAAGCGAGAAGGACCGGACTAGGCCGACCCATCGGACGGCTCAACGACTGGCGGTGCCGTGGCAGACGCAACTACGGGTGGATGCACCACTCCGCCGACTCGAACGACATGGTCCGCCTGCGGGCCTTTGCTGCCCTCGATGATGTCGAACTCGACCTCGTCGCCTTCCTTCAGGCTCTTGTATCCGTCGCTCTGAATGGAACTGTAGTGAACGAAGACGTCTGCCCCGCCTTCCCGTCCGAGAAAGCCGAAGCCTTTCGCGTTGTTGAACCACTTCACCGTGCCTGTATATTGCGCCAATTGAGTACACTCCTTGCGTTGGTTGGCTGGTCGTGTTTGCCGCACCTGAGCAGTATGACGCAGCCCGCGCACAAAATGGTTTTCCGCGCGCGTCGCTGTTTTGCCTGCAACTGAGTTACAGTAACAAACTTTTGATGCCGGAACGAAGCGATTCGGATGGCAAAAAAAGGAAACGCTCGAAGATCCGATGACCGTGCCCTTTGGCAGCGGCTGTTGAGGACACGCTGTAGCCTCTACATGTATTCTGCTTGAGGTTCCCTTCTTGCATATGAAACGAATTCTCACCGCCAGCCTTCTGGTCCTCGTCATTGTCGCGCTACTCTTCTTCGGGCAGCTCTGGATGCTCACGCTGGCTGCCTGCATAATCGCCGAACTGGCGGCATACGAGTACCTTACCCTTGCCAGCTTGAACGGCGTACGGGTTCCGGCATGGTGGATGGCCGCCGCCACCGCGCTCCTGTTTTACGTCACCTACTATCGCCCGATCGAGGCGCAACTGCCGCTGCTCAGTCTGCTGGCCCTCCTCCTTCTGGCCTGGACGGGATTTCGCGCGCCGCTCGACCGGGTGCTGCCGGACGCCGCGCTGGGCCTCTTCGGACTGATCTACATTGCCTATCCCATGAGCCTTATGCCGATGATCTGGAACCGCGACGACGGCAAACCGCTGTTGCTCTTCCTGTTGGTTTGCGTCTGGATGGGGGACATCGCCGCGCTGTACATCGGTCGCCGCTATGGCCGCCACAAGCTCTCGCGCCTGAGTCCCAACAAAACCTGGGAGGGTTCGCTCGCCTCGGTTGCGGGCAGCGTCCTGGCAGGCCTCGCGGTGGTCTACACGGGCGAGGCGCTCTCGGCGCGCGGCAACACCGTGCTGCATATCCTGGAGCCGGTCTGGCAGTCCATTCTGCTGGCAATCGTCATCAACATTGCCGCGCAACTGGGCGATCTGCTGGAGTCCGCGATCAAACGCGGCGCTGGCGTGAAGGACTCCGGCACCCTGCTGCCAGGGCATGGCGGCGTCCTCGACCGCATCGACGCACTGCTGCTCGCAACGCCCGTCCTCTGGTGCGTTCTGCTGCTGAAAGACGCCTTCAGCCTGGGAAGGTTCTAAGCCATAGAACTGGCCACTGTAACTTATGCCCCGATCTGCGAAGATAGAGTTGTGAAGAAGATTGCCATCCTTGGCTCGACCGGCTCCATTGGGCAGAGCACCCTCTCCATCTGCGAATCCTTCCCCGACCGTTACCAGGTCGTCTCGCTGGCGGCTGGCCGCAACCTCGCCGTGACCTTCGCCCAGTGCCAACGCTGGCGTCCGCGCGTAGTCTCGCTGGCCACCGAAGAACTCGCCGCCGCGCTCGCCAAGCGTCTTCGGGAAGCTGGCGTCAACGGCACAGAAGTCCTCTACGGCAGCGCCGGGACAGTCTGCGTGGCGACACTGCCGGAGGTGGACTTCGTCGTCTCGGCCATCGTCGGCGTCGCGGGGCTGGAGGCAACGTACGCGGCAGTCTGCGCCGGAAAGACCATTGGTCTGGCGAACAAGGAATGTCTGGTCGCGGCGGGCGGCCTCATCCTGGCTGCGGCGCGCAAGCACAACGTCGCGCTGCTGCCCATCGACTCCGAGCACAACGCCGTACACCAGTGTCTGCGCGGCGGCCAGCCCGCCGAGGTCAAGCAGATCTGGCTGACCGCATCCGGTGGCCCCTTCCGCAACACTCCCGCCGCGGACTTCGAGCACATCACGCCCGCGCAGGCGCTGAAGCATCCGACATGGGTGATGGGACGGCGCATCACTATTGACTCGGCCACCATGATGAACAAGGGCTTCGAGATCATCGAGGCCTGCCGCCTCTTCGACCTTCCCCCGGACAAAGTCCGCGTCACAGTTCACCCGCAGTCCACCGTTCACTCGCTGGTCGAGTACATCGACGGCAGCATCCTCGCGCAGATCTCTGTCACCGACATGCGCCTGCCGATTCTGTATGCGCTGGCCTATCCCGAACGGCCCGCCGCGCCGCAGCTTGCCTTCGATCTCACCGCGCTCAGCCAACTCGACTTCGCCCCGCCCGACCTCGCTCGCTTCCCCTGCCTGCGTCTGGCCTACGAGGCGGCCGCTGGCAGTCCCTCCGCCTGCATCGCGCTGAATGCCGCCGATGAGATCGCCGTCGCCGCATTTCTCGACGACGCAATCCCCTTCCTCGGCATCCCGCGTACAATCGAGAAGGTGCTGAATGAAACGTCCGCGTATGCTCCAGCGTCTATTAAAGACGTGCTCGTGGCGGACGAGGTGGCCAGGGACTGCGCGCGCAAGGTGATCGCGCAGGCCACACTGTAGCCTTCCGTCCGAGCCAATCTCTTCCCGAGGTAAACGCATTTGTCGCTCTCCGCTATCGTTGAACTGCTTCTGGTCCTGGGTCTGATGGTGCTGGTGCATGAGTTCGGCCACTTCATTGTGGCCAAGTGGTGCGGAGTGCGCGTCGAGACCTTTGCCATCGGCTTCGGCAAGCGCGTCGTCGGCTTCCGTCGCGGCGAGACCGAATACCAGATCAACGCGCTGCCCCTGGGCGGATACGTCAAGATGGCAGGCGAGATTCCCGGTGAGGAGGTCTCCAACGATCCCGGCGAGCTGAACAACCACCCTCGCTGGCAGCGCATGGCGATCGCCCTGGCTGGCCCCTTCGCCAACTTCATCCTCGCCTTCATCCTGATGGTGGGCGTCTACATGGTACACAACGAGGTGGACCAGTACATCTCCGGGCCTGCTGTCACCGACTACATCTCGCCGGGAAGCCCCGTCTCCAAGACCGGCATCCAGTCCGGCGACCCCATCGTGCGCTTCGACGACATCGAAAATCCCACCTGGGACGATATTGCCAACCACAGTCTGTTGAACCTCAACCAGACAGTCCCGTTCTCCTATGAACAGGATGGCAAACGGGTGAACACCAGCTTCTTTGTCGCGTCCAAGGTGTCCGCCCCAGACGAGTTCTCACCCGACACGCTGGGCTTTGTGCCGAAGATGCAGCCCACGCCGGTGAAGGTCTCATCGCTGATGCCGGACAGCCCCGCCTCTCGCGCTGGCCTACAGCCGGGTGACCAGATTGTCAGCATTGACGCGCTGCCGTTGCACTCCGTCTACACGCTGTTGGCTTACATGCAGGACCGGAAGGGCGCGCCCGCTGTGATCGATGTGCTGCGCAATGGCCAGTACATTGTCCTGAACATCACTCCTGAACTGACGGACGAGGGCGGCTCGAAGGTGTACCTGCTCGGCTTCCACCCGGTGCCTCCGCCGGTCAAGGTGGACCATCTCTCGCTGGCCAAGTCGATGGCCAAGTCGTGGGAGTTCACCGAGAAGAACTCGGCCCTGATCAAGGATGTAGTCGAAGGAATGTTCAAGGGCCACGTCTCGGTCAAGAGCCTCTCCGGCCCCATCGGCATCGGCCAGGTGGTGCATGAGGCCGCGCAGGAACCGGGATGGACGCCGCTGGTCGGCACCGTGGCCATGATCTCCATCAACCTGGGCATGGTCAACCTGCTTCCCTTTCCCATTCTCGACGGCGGCATGATCTTCCTCCTTCTCTTTGAAAGCCTCTTCCGCCGCGACCTTCCCATGCAGATCAAGGAACGCATCTTTCAGGTCGCCTTCGTCTGCATCGTTCTCTTCGCCGCGATGGTCATCTTCAACGACATCTCCAAGCTGCCCTTCTTTATCAAGCTGAAGACGTAGCGTCGCTCCGGGCCCCGGCGCGACGGGACGCTGAGGCATGGTCGCCCCCTGGCCTGCAACCATGAAACAATAGACCCATGAGTCTCTTCAGTTCGATCTACTCCGAGAGGAACGCCGCGGTACGCAGCATTCTGGACGGCGTTCGCTGTCCCTCGCCGCAGCGCGTTGAGGAGATCCTGGCGCAGAGCCAGTCGTGCGATGGGCTGGGCCTCGCGGAACTGGCCGAGCTGCTTCAGGTCGGCGTCTCCTCAGACGCGGACTGCAATGCGCAGTTTGAGATGCTGCGCGCCCACACCCGCAAACACTGGCGCGCTCCGGGTGGGAACAGCGTCCGCTATGTGGCCCCGATCTACGTCTCCAGCTTCTGCGTGGACGCCTGCCCGTACTGCAACTTCTCCGCGCTGCGCAAGGACACGGTGCGGCATCGACTGGGCCTTGACGATCTCGACCGCGAGATTGAACTGGTACTCTCCCGCGACGCCCGCATCGTCGAGCTGGTCTACGCCACCGACCCCGAGTACGACACCGCAGCGCTGGTTCGCGATGTCACCCGCGCTGTCAAGGCCGTCGAGAACCTCGCAGGCGGCGGCGTCCTGCTCTGCACCGAGTACCTGCCCAGCCACACTTACGAAGCGCTGGCCGACGCGGGTCTGCGCGGCATCGTACAGTGGGACGAGACGCTGGACGAGCAGGCCTACGCGCGCTGGCACTCGGCCAGTCCGCGGAAGGCCAACTTCCGCGCCCGCGTGGACAACCACGACCGCGCCCTTGCCGCAGGTCTCGAAGTCGCCAGCGGAGCGCTCTTCGGTTTGGCCGACTTCCGCTACGACGCGCTGATGCAGGTCGCGCGCGCGCGCTACTTCTCCGAAGCCTACGGTCGCGGTCCGTTCGTCATGGGGACCGCGCGGATCAAGCCCATCGCGGGCAGCGAGCTACACCTTGCAACCTCGGTCAGCGACCGCGCCCACGAGACCGCGCTCATGGTCTACAAGATTGCGGTCCCCCAGGCAGGACGCTGGCTACAGACCCGCGAGACCTTCGATCTGAATCTGCGCAACCTGCTCGACGGCGACGTCTTCACCTACTCCTGCGGAGAGGTCCAGCCTGGCGGATACACCCAGATCAACGCAACCTCGCGCGCCGGAGCGCAGTTCAGCGTCAATGAACTCGAACGCAGCTACGTCGATCGGGAGCTGGCCACCCAGGGCTTCCACATCGACTACGGCTGGATGTCCGTCCCGAAGGCCCTCGCCACCCGCTAAGAGCGGCTACACCCGCGCCCGCAGCAACGCAGCGATCTCCCCCGCGGCCTTGCGTGCGTCGTTCAACTTGTCTGGCGAGAAACTGACTGCGCCAACCCGCGCGTGACCTCCTCCGCCGTAGCTCTCGCAGATCTCCGCCAGGTTCGCCAGCTCCGCCACCGGAACCCTGGTCCACGGATTTGTACCCACCGCGACCTTGGTGCGAAAGCTCGACCGGCTCAGTCCCACGTTGTAGGTCGCCGTCGGATGCAGATAGTACGGGATGAACTTGTTGTATCCCTCGGTGAGTTTATCGGTGATGTCGAACGTAACCACGCCGTCATCGAGCGATGTCCGCTCGCGCAGCAACTCGATTCCCTTGCGGTGACGCTCCATCAGCGGCCCCAGTTCGGCCTGGATAAACGGCTGCTCGATCACCTCCTGCAGGCCCATCTCGGTCAGCAGTGGGATGACGCGCGGCACAAATCCCTGGCCAGAACTCTCGATCGCCATCGTCAGCTTCATCGCGGGCGCGGCCATCTCCACCGCCGACTGCGCACTCTCATACTTCGCTCCATCCACAATGTTGGCCCAGTAGACCAGCTCCTTCAGGGGTGCCGTATCAAAGCCGAACTTCTCCCGCGCCACGTCCGCGATCAGGCTGGTGCAGGAGATGTACGCCGGATCGTAGAACTTTCCGCCCTCACTCGGCTTTCTCACCGCCATGACCCTGGCCGAGTTTGCCTGCGCCTGCCATGCCAGGAAGTCGTTGCGGTCCTCCGGGGTCAGAAACGCGCTCTGGTGATGATCGAACCACCACGTCACCTTCGGCGAGGCGGAATATTTAAAGTCCACAATCGCATTCTCGCCCTCGACAAACGCCGACTCGTCGAAGAGGCTTCCCTGCGCCTGATGCATCAGCCCGTGGTAGGAAAAGTTCGCTGCGCCGATGCATTCGCGATAAAAGCGCGTAAACAGCGATGCCGAACACGCGCCATCGAAGCAATGATCGTGATAGAACACACGGCAGTTCAAGCGAAATTCCCCCATTGCAAACTCAATATGCGCGGGCCGAGCGGCCCCTCGGCCTGGCTTTCCCGCAATCCTCAGCGACTGCAACGCGAAACTCTAGGATTGACGCCCCGCGCCGCCGTGTCAAGCCGCCCCACCCGACAGGGCGACTGCATGAATGTTCCTCAAGCAGCGTCGGTTCTTCAATCTCTCTGTCCGTACCCCCTCCCCCATCCCCCCTGACGGAGGCGAAAATATGGCTGTGGGCGGTTCATTCTACTTGTGTTAGGTGTAAAGTATCCAGAATGAATATTTTGCGAGTATGTTGATTCATTTCTTTTGCTTACCGGGAGTTTTCTCCCAAAGTATTCATTGTAGATGCTTTATCTGTAAGGCATTTTAAATCGACTCCTTATAGCGGAAAGCGAGGCTGGTTATGAAAACCTCCGGGCGTAGAGACCCTGTTGGGAGCTGGTCGGATGAGTTCGATCTATAGTTCTATTTTACCGGATGGAGGGAAACTATCTGCCAAGTATTTTTCTGGGGAAGTGGTTGGTGGGGTGTGGGTTATGGGGATTTTTGAGGCGTGAGGGCTTGACATGCGGATTTGCTGGGGTTTTGGGGGAAAGAAGGTTGGAGAGGGGCGGCTCATTGGCGACGCGCACACGGCGAAGGTCTGCCGTGGATCGCCGGGAACACTGCTCGCAGGCCCCCTCATTGTTGCAGTAAAAAAATAGATCGTTCAAAAGAACTACAGCATCTAGATACCATGCCGAACTGAAAGATGTTGTTCTATCGATCTGGATGGCAGCCCTGCTGCTTCGGAGGGATGTGTCTGTCCGCCGCCAAGCGCGGCACTGCCCGTCGTGACGGGCGGTAGTACCAGTAACTTGCAGAGCCTCGGTGTTCAAACGCTGAGCCGTAGGGTATGAGCACTCCCCGGGCCGCGTATTGAATGAAATCCGTACTTCGAGGTTCTCTCCATGTCTTTTTCCGGTGTCTGCCCGGTTGCGCGCCAGTCCTCTGCCATCTCCAAGCCTCTTGCCCGACGGGTTGTCCGGCTGAATGCGTTGCGCGGTGTCGTCCTTGCGGGGTTGGTCTTGCCGCTGCTGGCGGGCCTGCCGCTGGCCGCGCAGACGGTGACGTTCGATCCAGTGCTGGTGACGGCAACGGTCACAGTCGGCAATCAGCCCGTTGGCGTGGCCGTGAATCCGGCCGGGACCTTCGCCTATGTCGCCAATAATAGCGACAGTACCGTCTCCGTGATCAATCTGGCGACCAACACGGTCACCGCTACAATCCCTGTTGGGAGTAGTCCCTTTGGCGTGGCCGTGAATTCGGACGGGACTTTCGCCTACGTCACCGATGAGTCCGGTAATGCCGTCTCCGTGATTGCCTTGGCCAAGGAGAATTTTGGCCCGGAGGCGGTGGGATCGACGACGGCCTCGTAGGCGTTCAACTTTATGATCGCGTCGGGCACGACGGTGGGCAGCATCGGCATCCTGACCCAGGGCGCCAGCGGGCTGGACTTTGCCGATGGCGGCGGCAGCACCTGCACGGCCAAGACCTATTCTTCGGCGACCAACTGCGTGGTGAACGTGAAGTTCACGCCGCGGGTGGCGGGCACACGCAACGGCGCGGTGGTCTTCCACGACGGCAGCGGCAACGCGCTCTCTACGACCTATATCTACGGCACGGGCACCGGGAACGCGCTATGGCGCGATCGTTTTATCCGACAGCACGCCTACGGTGCAGGCGACGGTCTACCTGACCGGCACGGGCACTGGGCCGCTGGCGGCCTTCTATCCGGGTGTGCAGAGCACGGTGGGCGGTATTGGGACATCTCCGTTTTCTTTGGATACTCCCTATGGCATGGCCGTAGATAGCACCGGCAACCTCTACATTGCCGACAACAACAACAACCGTGTGCTAAAAGTGCCGCCGACTGACCCCACCTGCACTACCTCTTGCACCACGGTAGGCACGGGCCTCTCCCTACCGATCACCGTAGCCGTGGATGGCAGCGGCAACCTCTACATCGCCGATGAAGGCAACGGCCGTGTGGTGAAGGTACCGCCAACGGACCTCGCTTGCGCTACCTCTTGCACCACGATAGGCACTGGCTTGAGTCATCCCTATGGCGTGGCCGTGGATGGCAGCGGCAACCTCTACATCGCCGACTTTGGCAACAACCAGGTGTTCAAGGAGACGCCCACGGGCGGCGGCAGCTACACCCAAAGCGTACTCCTCAACAGCAGCTCGAATGGCTTGAATATCAACTTTCATCCCATTAGCGTGGCCGTGGATGGCAGCGGCAACCTCTATATCGCCGATTATGGCAACAGCCAGGTACTAAAGGAGACGTATACGGGCGGTGCCTACACCCTGAGCGTGGTCGCCAACAGCAGTTCGAATGGCTTGCTTCATCCCCAGGGCGTGGCCGTGGATGGCAGCGGCAACGTCTACATCGCCGACACAAGTAACAACCGTGTGCTTCTGGAGGTGCTTTCCGGCAGCAGTTACAGCCAGAGCGTGATCGCTACTCGGGACGCACCTAGCAATAACGGCTTGAGTAGTCCCACCGGCGTGGCCGTGGATGGCAGCGGCAACGTCTACATCGCCGACTACGGCAACAACAAGGTGCTGAAGCTGGACGTCTCCGACGCGCCTAGCTTCACCTTCGCGACGACGACGGCTGTTGGCTCGACGGATACCACCGACGGCGCGCAGACGGCCACGCTCTACAATCTGGGCAATGCGGCGCTCAGCTTCTCGATCCCGGGCAGCGGCAACAATCCCAGCATCTCCACCAACTTCACCCTGGCCAGCAGCAACACCTGTCCGGTGACGGGCAGCGGGGCCGGATCGCCGGGTTCGCTGGCGCTGGGTGCATCCTGCACGGTAGCCGTCGACTTCGCGCCGACGGCGGTGGGCAGCCTTGTCGGTTCGCTGGTCTTTACCGACAACTCCACGGTCACCCCGCAGACCCTCTCGCTCAGCGGTAAGGGTGTGCAGGCAACGACACAGTTGGCCTATGGCACGCCCCCGCCAAGCCCCATTGCTCTCGGAGCCAATGCAGGCACGATTACGGTGGAGGAACTGAACTCCTCGAATGCGCTGGTCACTACGGCGACCGACGCGATTACCCTGACGGTCGCTGGGCCGAACAGCTATTCGCAGACCTACGGCCCGACAGCGGCTGTCGCTGGCGTTGCGAGCTTCAATCTGTCGAGCACGGCACTCAGCGCCGCTGGCACCTACACCTATACGGCCGCGTTCTCTGGGTTGACCTCCGCAGTCACCACTGAGGTAGTCAACCAGGCGGCGCAGACGATCAGCTTCACCGCTCCGACTTCTCCGGTGACGTTTGGCGTCTCGCCGATCCCGCTGGTTGCGACGGGAGGGGCGTCTGGCAATGCAGTCACCTTCACCGTAGTCTCCGGTTCGGGGACGATCACTGGCAGCACGCTGACGGTGACTGGCGCAGGTACCATTGTGGTGGCAGCGAACCAGGCGGGGAATACCAACTACTCGGCTGCAACGCAGGTGACGGCAAGCGTCATCGTGGGTCAGGCTGTGTCATCGACCTCACTTGCTAGCAGTACCAACCCCATCCTGGTCACCAATCCAACGACCTTCACGGCAAGCGTCAGCTCGACGGTCAGCACGTCGACAGGCACTGTAAGTTTCTTCGACGGCACAACGCTGTTGGGAACGGTCGCGGTGGCCAACGGAACGGCCTCCTACACAACATCCTTACTGTCTGTGGGGCCGCATTCAATCACTGCCGACTACAGCGGCAATGCGAACCTATCCGCAAGCATCAGCAGTCCCGTCGATGAGGTCGTTCAGGACTTCACTTTATCCGCGGGTACAGGATTCCTCACTCAGACCGCGCCCCCTGGAGGGACCGCGATCTTCTCACTGGCCCTCAGTCCGAGCGACGGGAGTACCTTCCCTGCGCCCATTACGTTGTCCGTGACGGGCTTGCCTCCAGGAGCCACGGACACCATTTCTCCGTCGGTGCTGCCTGCCGGGTCCCCGCTGTCGGATGTGACGCTGAGCATCCAGCTACCGCAGTCCACCGCGAGTCTGGACCGCAGCCGACCGCCGTCGGACCGGCATATACCGCCTGTGCTTTGGGGGATTCTGTTGCTGCCATTTTCCGCAAGACTGCGCCGGACAGGCAGGCGGCTGGGCAGGACGCTCTCTCTGTTGCTGTTGCTGGCGGCAGGTATCGCGGCCACGGCCGGACTCAGTGGCTGCGGCGGGGGTAACGGATACTTCACCCAGCAGCAACAGGCCTACACGGTGACGCTGACAGGGACCTCTGGCACGTTGTCGCACTCCATCACGCTCACCCTGAATGTTGAGTAACCAAGGAGAGAAAGATGTATCGATCGATTCGTAGAAGAGTTCTCCTCTGTGGCGTGTTGCCGACGGTGGTCGCGGTCGCGACAGCCCTGTGCCCCGCTTCGCTTGCGGCGCAGATGGCTTCGGCGCAGACCACACCCGCGTTGCAGTATCCGCTTGGGGTGGCGGTCACCTATAACGCCACGCACGCAGGTGCGACCGGGGGCAGCGACTTCTGGATGCAGGGCGGCAGCGTCGAGATCGAGGGCCGGTTCTATCGCGGCCTGGGCGTGGTGGCCGACGTCTCCGGCTTCCATGCGGCCAACATCAACTCCTCGGGCGTAAGCCTGGACATGGTTACGACCACCTTTGGCCCGCGCTACACCTGGCAGCCCGCGTGGCAGCCCGCGCACCGGCGCTACGAGATCTTCGGCCAGGTCCTGGCAGGCGATGCGAACGGCTTCAACGGCATCTTTCCCACCCCCACGGCAGCGATCACAAGCAGCAACAGTCTGGCCCTCAACATGGGCGGCGGTATGAATATCGCTCTCTCGCCGCGTCTTGCTCTGCGCGCCTTGCAGGCCAACTGGGTGCGCACCCAGTTCCCCAACGCAACCACCAACGTGCAGAACAACCTCAGCCTCGGAGCTGGCCTCGTCTTCCGCTTCCGATGAGACGCGGCCAGTAAAATCTGCAGGAAGCGCCCCCGGCAAGTGAGTGGCGTCCGTGGCGGCGTCCTGCACGGAAAGAGACAGTATCTATTTTGTTTTCAGGGTGTTCGTGCGATTGCAGGACTGGACTGGATTCAATAAAAACGACGAACGAACTGGCGGAGAGTGGGGGATTCGAACCCCCGGTAGAACTTTTGGTCCTACAACGGTTTAGCAAACCGCCGCCTTCAGCCACTCGGCCAACTCTCCAACCCTCCCCGCAACTCCGCCTTGGCGTATGCCGGGATGAATCACGATTATAGAGCAGTTCCCCGTCTGTGTGTCTCGCAGCAAGCGTGCCCCCGGATTTTTTTACAGGCGGCTGCCCAAACGGACCAGGACACTCTTGCCGGTCCGCTGCGCCCCGCCGCCGGTTTCAGGTAGATTCTTCTCTACAGCAAAAAATTCCGGGAGGGCGGCGCGTGCGCAGGCTCGATAACAAGATGCGACTGCTTCCTCTGATTGCGGCGACCTACTTCATGGTCGCCGGAGGCCCCTACGGACTGGAAGACATCCTTGGCGACGCAGGCTACGGACGCGCACTTCTCCTCTTGCTCCTCATCCCCCTGGTCTGGAGCCTGCCCACGGCGCTGATGGTTGGCGAACTCGCCTCCGCGCTGCCGGAAGAGGGCGGCTACTACTGCTGGGTGCGTCGCGCCCTCGGCCCGTTCTGGGGATTCCAGGAGGCGTGGCTCTCGCTTGCTGCCAGCGTCTTCGACATGGCCATCTATCCGGTCCTCTTTGTCCTTTACCTCTCCCGCGTCGCGCCGAACCTGACTGTGGGTCTGCGCGGCACGCTGTGGGAGCTGGCCGTTGTCCTCGCCTGCGCCGCATGGAACCTGCGCGGGGCCAAGGCGGTAGGCGCGGGGTCGGTCGGATTTTTCGCCGTCCTGCTCGCGCCCTTCGTCGTTCTGGTCGCCTGCGGACTCTGGAAGGGCCTCTTCGCCCCCATCTCCGGCCCCACTCAGTCTCTGGCCGTACACCTCCGCCACTCGCTGGCGCTGCTCCGCGCACCGGTGGCCGCGCCCTCGCTGGCGGGTGCCGTCTCCGTCGCTCTGTGGAACTATATGGGCTGGGACAACGCCTCCACCATCGCGCAGGAGGTCGAAGCGCCGCAGCGCAACTATCCCCGTGCCATGCTGCTGTCGGCTGGGCTGGTCGCCCTCACCTATATAGTGCCGCTCGCCGCCGTCGGTCTGGCAGGGGTTCCCGCCGGACAGTTCACGACCGGCGCATGGACTGACGCCGCGCGTTCCATCGCCGGTCCCGGCACCTTTGGGAGCATCCTGGTTCTCGCCGTGGTCCTGGGCGGGATGCTCAACGGCGCGGGGATGTTCAACGCCCTCATGCTCAGCTACGCGCGCGTGCCCTACGCGCTCGCCAAAGACGGCCTGCTGCCGCAGTTTCTCGCCCGCACCACACGCGCCCACAGCGCTCGCGCGCCGGTCCCCTGGGCCAGCGTTCTGGTCTGTGCGATGGCGTGGGCCTTGGCGCTCAGCCTCTCCTTCGAGCGACTGATCTCCATCGACCTGGTCCTCTACGGCGTGGCTCTGCTGCTGGAGTTCGTCGCGCTGGTCGTCCTGCGTCTGCGCGAGCCAGACCTGGCCCGCCCCTTTCGCATTCCTGGCGGGTTAATCACGGCGATACTCGCTGGTGTCGGCCCCGCCGTGCTGCTCGCCTTTGCCCTCTATGCGGCGCGCTCGGAGCGAGTTGGCCCGTTGCCCGCGCTCGCGTTCGCCGCGCTGGTCGCCGCCGCCGGCCCACTCCTCTACCGGATGGCCCGCCTTGCCTCCCCTCGCCGGTTCCCGCCCCGTGCCCTGTCCGCAAGATAGCTCTAGCGTGTCGTGCAGCCAAGGTGGTACAGTTCCTCTCTCAAAGCTAGTCGGTCGCAGGCAGCCGGATTCAGTGTGGATCCTGCCTGACGAAAAAAAAGACTTCCGCGAACGCAGATTTTCCGATATGCTTCTCTCGTTCCTGATTACAAAGGATTCCTCCAATGAAACTTAGCTTGAAGATTCTTGCCATCGCTACAATCGCCGCCTCCACCTATTCCCTGACCGGTTGCGCGGGCCCCCCCAGTTTCAGCTATCAGAACGTCGGCATCACCATGACCGCCAAGTGCGCCGACTGCGTAGGCGCCGGAATTAGTGTGCTGTACAGTTCGCAGCAGCCGGGTGTCGTTCTTATGGCTAGCGGAGGCGAGGGCGGCACCACCGAGTTTATCGCGAGCGTCACAGACGCGCCGGCAAACGTCACTTGGGCGATCTATCCCACGCCCAACCTCGGCACCCCCAATCCCCCTCCTACGGGAAGCTCCACCCCGGTCGTCGAGTCCAGTTCCTCAGTTGGCCTCCTGAATGCGGCCAGTGGCAGTACTGCGTATTACAGCACGAATGGCGTCCCTTTCTATACCGGCGCGGCATTGGTACAGGCGCAGAACATGCAATACACAATCACCTCGCCCACAGGCGTGCAGACGCCGATGGTCGGCATCCCCCAAGGCGATGTGCTGCTACGAGCCACGGTTCCCAGCAATCCCGACGACCCCACCGCGGTAGCCACCTACGACCAGCTCATTCAGGTCTTCAATAGCAATTTACCGTCCGTGCCCTCCACCTACCTTACCCCGCGGGAGCCGAGCCAGCCTGGGGGGCTTACCGAGCCGGTTGTTACCGTCGCCCGTGGAACCAGCTATCAGTTCTACGGCGGAACCTACGGGGCAGCTCCCACCTGCACAACGAGTTCCACCTGCGCAACCGACAACACCTCCATATGGGAGGTCGGTAGCTCGCCTGCCACTGCAGTCGCTGGCGGCAGCGCCACATACGGAACCATCACCGACACGGGCCTCTATACTGCACCAGCAACAATCCCCGCAGGCCCAATTGAGGTCATTATCGCTTCCCATAAAACTACCACCGTGTACTCTTACGCTTACATCGCAGTCGATTAGGAATGTCGCCGTCGGTTGTGTCCTCTTCACGCTATAAATATTCACAGCAAGCAGAAGGGCCGCCTGAGTGGGCGGCTCTTCTGCTTTAACTCTATGGGTCCTACTTCATCTCCGGTTTCTTCTTGTTGTCGAGGAAGCGTTGCTGCGCCTCCACCACCTTACTGCGAGCGACCGACGCATCGCGCCATCCCTTCACCTCGACCCGCTTGCCTTCCAGGTCCTTGTAGATGGCAAAGAAGTGTGTAATCTCCTTCAGCATGTGCGGGTAGATCTCCGAGTAGTTCCACACATCCGTGTACCGCGGATTGTTCTTGCCCACGCACAGAATCTTCTCGTCGGGAACTCCCTGGTCCATCATCTCCATCATGCCGATCGGCCGCACCTCCTGTACGCACCCCGAGAAGCTCGGTGCATCCACCAGAACCAGGCAGTCCAGCGGGTCGCCATCGCTGGCCAGCGTGCTCGGCACAAATCCATAATCGCCGGGATAATGCACCGGAGAGTACAGGTTCCGATCCAGCCGAAAGACATGGAGCTTCTTGTCGTACTCATACTTGTTGATGCCTTCGAGGGGAATCTCGATGACAGCGTTGATGACCTCGGGGCTATGCTCCCCGACCGGCAGTTCCAGGTAATTCGTCATGGTCTCTCGTCTCTCGTCTCTGTCGCAAACGGATCGCGCAGTCTGCGCGGTCGAATCCACCCAACCCGCTCAGGCTCTCGCGTCACTTCAGTCTATAGGCCCAGTCACAAGTCTATAATCAGACGTATGAAAGCGCATGTTTATGTCACCTTGAAGCGGACAGTCCTCGATGCCCAGGGCCAGACCGTCGTCGGAGCACTCCGCCGCATGGGCCTGCACGGCGTCGCCGACGTCCGTCAGGGAAAGTACTTCCTGCTCACCCTTGAAGACTCCCTCGCATCGAACCCGACCGCGGCCCGGCTCGAAGTCGAGCGCATTGCCCGCGAGGTCCTCACCAACCCCGTCATCGAAGAGTTCACCCTGCGCATCGAACCCTGAACGTGCGTCCGCGCCTCGCGCAGGCGCGACCAGATTCCCGCCGCCCCTGCGAAGAATGCTACGCCCGAAGGGGCGGGAGACAGAGACCCTTGAGCCTACTTCAAAACGAACCGCAAACCGAAACTGCAAACCCCACCGCCGCCGCGCCCAACGCCAACGGCAGCCGCTTCGTGCGCGCCTGTCTCCGCCTCCCCACGGACCGTACCCCTGTCTGGTTCCTCCGTCAGGCTGGACGCTACATGCCGGAGTACAGGGCCGTGCGCAAGCACCACAGCCTGCTCGACATCTGCCGGACGCCAGATATAGCCGCCGAAGTCACCATCACCGCGGCGGAGCGCCTCGGCGTGGACGCGGCCATCATCTTCGCCGACCTCCTGCTCCCTCTCACTCCCATGGGCCTCGACTTCGAGTTCGTCGCCGATGAAGGCCCGCGCGTTCACGCCCCCATCCGCACCGCCGCTCAGGCCCGCGCCCTGCGTACCGACCGGACGCAGGATTTGTCCTACGTCGCCCGCGCCATCGAGAAGGTCGCCGCGCACTTCAGCCCGCCGCGCGCCGATGGAGACCAACTCGGCATCATCGGCTTCTGCGGCGCGCCCTTCACCCTTGCCAGCTACATGATCGAGGGCGGCAGCTCCCGAAACTACATCGAGACCAAACGCCTCATGTACGCCTCCACTCCCCAGCCGCCGTCATCCAGACCGGAGCGCAGCGCAGGGGAGGGATCCGCGCATTCCGTCCGCACCGCCGCAAATCCCGAATCCGCCGCCTGGCCGATTCTCATGGAGAAGCTGGTCGCCGTCCTCGCCGACTTCGCCGCCCAGCAGGTCGCCGCCGGTGCCCATGTCATCCAGGTCTTCGACTCCTGGGTCGGCGCACTCTCGTCCACCGACTACCGCGAGTACGCGCTGGCCCCCACCACCGACCTCATCCGCCGTATCCGCGCCCTCGGCGTCCCCGTCATCTACTTTGGCGTGGACACCGCCTCGCTGCTCCCCACCATGAGCGAGAGTGGTGCCGACGTCCTCGGCCTCGACTGGCGCACCCCGCTCGAACCCGTATGGCGCGCGCTCGACTACTCCGTCGCCGTGCAGGGAAACCTCGACCCCATCGCCCTCTTCGCCCCGCCCGATGTCCTGCACGCCCGCGTCGCCGAAGTCCTCGCCGCCGCCGCAGGCCGACCCGGACACATCTTCAACCTCGGCCACGGCATCGTCCCCACCACCCCCGTCGAAGCCGTCCTCGCCGTCGTCCAGCAGATCAAGAACTCCAACATCGTCCTCTGATCCGCTTCTATCCTTTCGGTGCCACGAATTCAGCATGAGCCAGCCCAACGACAACTCGACCGCCGTCCTGCTGCTCGCGCATGGCACCCCCAACACGCTCGGCGAGATGGCCGAGTACCTCAGCAAGGTCACTGGCGGCCGGGCGTTGCCGCCGCAGGTCGTCGAAGAGTTGCAGCATCGCTACGCGCAGATCGGTCTTCGCGAAACTCCCACCCCCGAGCCGCCGCCGCTGACCCGCTGGACGCTCGCTCAGACCCGCCAGCTCGCCGACGCCCTCGCCGACGCGGGCCAGCCACTGCGTGTCTATGCGGCCATGCGCAACTGGCATCCTTACATCGCCGATGTTGTCCGCCAGATGCTGGCCGACGGCGTCACCCACATCCTCGCCCTCTGCCTGGCCCCGCAGAACTCCAGCACCAGCACTGGCCTCTACCGCCGCGCCCTCAGCGTCGCCCTTGAAGCTGAATCGGCCAAAAATTCCTCCGCGTTGAAACCAGTCCTCACCTTCGTCGAAGAGTGGTCCGAAGAGCCTGCGCTTATCGCCGCCTTCGCCCAGCGCCTCGCCGACGCCTACCCCCGCGCCTGCGCAAAGGCCAGCGCCGCAACGGGGACCGAAGTCGAATCTCTCCCCATCCTCTTCACCGCCCACTCCGTCCCCACACGCACGGTCGTGGCCAGCGAATCCAATCCCACGCCAGACCCCTATCCCGTCGAGGCCCGCCGCACCGCCGAACTCGTCTTCGCCGCCGCAGCCCGCCAGCTCCCCACGCTGAAGTCCTGGTCCTTTGCCTTCCAGAGCCAGGGCGTCGCCGGAGGCCCCTGGATCGGCCCCACCGTCGAGGAGACCCTGGCCGCCATCGCCGCAGAAGGCCACCCCGCAGTCGTCCTACAGCCCATCGGCTTCCTCTGCGACCACGTCGAAATTCTCTACGACATCGACATTGCCTTCGCCGCCACCGCTCGCTCGCTTGGCCTGCGCCTCTACCGCACCGAAAGCCTCAACGACTCCCCGCTCCTCACCCAGGCCCTCGTCGGCGTTGTCACGCGGCAGCTCACAACTCACAACTCATAACTTCGTACTATCCCTTCAGCAGCGCTTCCAAGTCCTCTGCCGACCACACCGGAGGCTGGCATGAACTCCCACTGCATACCACGGCGAAGCTGTCTCTCGCCCTGGGTCCAGTCTTGGGCAGCGGCAGATACGGCAGCGTCTCCTGTAGCGCCGGAGGCAGCAGGATCGGAGGCAGGACTCCAAGCTGCATCCGCTTCAGCCGCACCACGCTCTTGTTCACCGCATACCGCCGCAACGCAGCCGCCTCCAATCGACGCGCCGCCTCGTCGTCGCCGATCACGCACACCTGCACTGGAGGCGTCACCATCCGCTGCAAAGCCAGCGCGTATGTCGCTGCGTACAAGCCAAAGTGCTCGACCACACCAGCGAATGTCTCCATCGTCTCTCGCGCCTTGGCCGCATACTCCGCGCTGCCGTTCAGTGCCTGCAAGCGCAGCAGCAGCATCGCCGCCATCGGGTTGCCCGCCGGGGTGGGCGAGTCCTGCAACGGCTTGCGCCGCGCTGTCAGCGCGCCCAGCCTGCGCTCGCCCTCCGCCGCTCTCTCGGTATCGAAGAAGCCGCCGCCCGCCGCATCGTAGAACCGCTCCAGAGCGTGGTCCATCAGCTCCGTCGCCGCCTCGTAGTAGCGCATCTCGCCGGTCGCCTCCCACGCATCCAGGGCCGCGTGCCCCAGAGACACGGCGTCGTCCAGCACGCCCGTCACGCGTTGCTTGTCATTCCGTAGCGAAGCGGAGGAATCTGCTTCCGATTCTGCGGCGGCCTCGCCGTACGCCACCACATGGGCCAGCCCGCCCTTGCGACCGCCCCACGCCGCGTTTAGCACGCGGTCCAGCGACTTCAGCGCAAACGCCCGCGCCTCTGGCAGGTCCAGCACGCGACCCGCCTCCAGGTACGCCGAGACGCACATCGCGTTCCACGCCACATAGATCGTCTTGTCCACATACGGCGTCGGTCGCTTCAGACGCGCCGCGTACATCTTCGACTTGGCGGCGTCCAGCAGCGCCCGCGCCTGCTCGACGTCCACCCCAGCCCTGCGCGCCGCGGCATCCAACCCATGCTTCACATGCAGAACATTCTTCGCCACATTGTGCTGCATCTCGCCGATCTCGCCGATGTCGTAATACGCCGTCGCGATGGTGAGTTCCTCCGCCGACAACACCTCCGTCGCCTCATCGCGCGTCCAGGTAAAAAAATCCCCATCGTCGTCCAGAGAACAGTCCGCGTCCTGCGATGCGTAAAACCCGCCCAGCTCGCGGTCGCTCAGCCACTCATCCATCCAGCGCACGGTCTCCCGCGCCACGCGCGCGAACTCCGCCTCGCCGGACGTACGGTACGCATGAACGTAGTTCTTCAGCAGTTCGCTGTTGTCGTACGCCATCTTCTCGAAGTGCGGGACGATCCAGTGTTCGTCGACCGAGTAGCGGTGAAACCCACCCGCCAGATGGTCGTGGACACCACCCTTCGCCATCTTCTGCAACGTCAGAACAGCCACGCGCAGGGCCGCCTCCGCCATTGCTAGCGTCCCCACTCCGCTCAGCTTCACCGTCGCGGTCGATGCCTCGAGGCCCTTCCGCGACGCAATGTCGATCATCAGATCCAACGCACTCGAATGGGGAAACTTCGGCTGCCCGCCAAACCCGCCGTGCCGCATGTCCGCGCTCTTCAGTGCCGAGAGCGCCATCTTCTCCAGCAACTCCTGCCCCATCGCCTGCAAGCTGCCGCTCCCGCTGAACGATTCATTGTGCTCGATCGCGTTCATCACGCTCGCAGCCGATTCATCCACCTCCGCCCGCCGCCCGTCGAACGCCTCCGCCATGGTCAGCAACACCCGCTGAAAGCTCGGTCGCCCATGCCGGTCCTCCGGCGGAAAGTATGTCCCGCCGTAGTATGGTTTTCCGTCGGGAGTCAGAAACGCCGTCAGTGGCCAGCCGCCCTGTCCGCTGATCGCAGACACCGCCGCCTGGTACCGCGCATCCACATCTGGCCGCTCGTCGCGGTCCACCTTCACCGCGACAAAGTTCTCGTTGATGATGCGCGCCGTTGCTTCATCCTCGTACGACTCGCGGTCCATCACATGGCACCAGTGGCACCACACCGCGCCAATGTCGAGCAGGATCGGCTTGTCCTCCGCCGACGCCCGGTCGAAGGCCTGCTCGCCCCACTCCATCCAGTCCACCGGTTGCTGCATCGCCGAGCGCAGATACGCCGAAGCCGCTCCCGCCAGCGCATTTTTCCGCTCCCCGCCCGCATCTCCCACAGTCTCCGCCTCTTCCATTCTTCCCGCCGTCCCGCAACCGCTCAGCATCTCATCCATTCGATTCGCCATCCCAGGGACCCGGCGCACAAACCGGCTGTAAAATTTTGCGCACTCAACATTTGTGCCCCTGACAAAAGTCTAGTCCCACCCGCCAGAACGACAACTCCACGCAAGTTCCATCCTCGCCCCGGAGCGGACAGCGCTCAATCCTACGCTGACCCTGCGGGACGAGTTGGTATATTAGAAAAATTTTATATGGTTTATAAACTAAACCACTGGACAATCGCAATTGCCCCGTGGATAGTGCATAATTGGTCAACCAAATCAAAGAGGCAGAACAGAGAATATGTCCAATCTTGGCTCCAATGTCCGACTGATGCGAAAACAGCTTGGGATGACATTGGCTCAGTTAGCGGCAAAGTCCGGTCTCGACATCAGCAATCTTTCCAAGCTGGAGCGCGGGCTTGGCGGATTCAGCCGCGAAGGGATCGACAAACTGTGTACCGCTCTGGGAGTGTCGGAGGGAACGCTCTTCTCCGACAACACCCCACAGAGCGCAGTCGAATTGCAGGCGCGACGTGTTCCCATCCTCAGCCCAGTGCAGGCAGCCGCGTGGGCCAAGGCGTCCGCCGCACACCTTCCACGGGAGGGCCAGCCCTATACCACCGCGGACCTGCGTGCGGGACGCAACTCCTTTGCCATTCTCATCTCCGATGAAGCGATGGGGCCTCTGTTCGCGGCAGGCGACATGATCGTAGCCGATCCCGATGTCGCTCCTCTGCCCGGCGACTTTATTGTCGCCTCGCTCAGGAGGCAACCAGCTCTCTTCCGGCAGTACAGGGTCAAGGAGATTGGCGTCGCGGGCCACCCCGTCATCGAACTGGTGCCGCTCAACCCACTGCACCCCATCATCAAGCCGGAGAACCATCCTATTCGTGTGGTGGGGACCATGATGGAGCATCGCCGCTTCCGTAAAAGCCGGAGCTAGAAATTTCTCTATTTTGTTCTTGACACCAAAATAAATTAAGCCTATAAACCATTTGTAGCAGGTTTTAGGTGCAAATCCATGGTTCCCGAATCGAGTCCAGCCTCATCGAAGCCCAACCAGTGTCCCCGCTGTACAGGCACTGGCATCCTCATCCGGCACGTTCACAGTAACCTGCACCAGTGCGGGTTCACGACCGAGGCCTACACCTGTGTCGATTGTCTCGGTTCGGGCCGCATCCTGCCGCCCGAACCATCTCACTCAACGGAGATGCCGTAGTGGCTTGCGTCTGGTCTGGCTCCGGTCTCTCTGCACCTACTGCGCCGGGGCAGGCCCTGTAGCGATCGGCTTCGCCGCCGCGGGGGCCGTCGGGGCGGTCAACCCGGGAATCACCGGGGCCGCCGTCATCGTACCCGAGGCCGCATCCGCAATGCCAATCCCGTACCGGTCCAGCGTATTCGACAGCAACTGAAGCAGCGCGGCCCGGTCCTTGGCATACGCCGCCGTCGCCGAGATCAGCGTATCTTCCGCCGTTGCCAGGTTTCTCTGCTGCTGTAGCACCAGCGCCGAGGTCGAAGCTCCCAGCTTGAACTTCTTCTGCTCCGCGTCCAGGGATTGCGTCGCATAGTCGCGCCCCGCCTGCGCCGCGCCTACCTGCGCCCGGTCGTTGGCCAGCGCGTACTGCCCATTGATGACCTGAATCCGGATCTGCGTGTAGAGCTGCTGTAGCCGCATCTGCGCCTGCCGATACTCCATCTGCGAGCGCGCCTGGTCCGCCTGCGCCACCCGGTTGCGCAGCGGAATGGTGATGTTGACGCCCACGCCCTTGTCCGGCGCGGTGTTGTTGAACAGATTGCCAAACGCAGACCCATAACTGATCGGTCCCGAGACCCCGCCATTGGTCGGCGTACAGGTCACAACCTGCCCCGAGCCAAACGCACCGCAGTTCTGAGACGGGTTCTGCGAGCCAGCCAGTTCGTTCCCTCCATAGAACGCGTATGCATCCACCACCGGCAGCAGACCGTTCTTCTCCGCTTTGATCGTGATCTCGTTGTTCTTCATGCTCAGCACCGCCTGCTCGATCTGCGGATTGTTGGCATACGCCTGCTGTACCAGGGCATCGACCGTCATGTCCTCTTCGGGCAGCCGGTCCAGACCGACCCGGTCGGTCGGGACCACCGGAGCGCCGGTCAGCGCCGGATCGGTCAGCTCCCGCGCGATCGCCTGCTTCATAATCAGTTGCTGATACTCCAGGTTCGACTGCGACGCTACCAGCGCCTGCTTGTCCGCCGCCACGGCGGAGTCCGAATTCACCACATCCAGCGGGGCCAGCGTCCCAATCTCCAGTTGCCTGCGATTGTCCGCCGTCAACTGCGTCGATTGCGCCAGCGCGCGCTCCTTCGCCTGCTCGTCCTCATACGCGCTCACCAGTCCCCAGTAGATGTTCTCCACCTGGTTGACCGTGTACAACAACTGCTGTCGAAAGGCCGAGTCCGTAATCCGGCGGTCGTTCTTCGCCTGCACGATAAACCGCCCGTTGATCCCCCACCCAAATCCCTGGAGCAGATGCTGCGTCACCGTGGCCCGGAACGTGGTCAGAATGTCCGGGCTGTACGAAGTAAAGGGATTGTCCGTAGTCACCCGGCTATTGTTGTAGGTTACGCCGAGCTGGGTACCGGTCAGGAACCCCTGCTGATAGCCGAAATTGTAGGTAGACGTATTCGTGAACAGTACCGGCTTGCCCCCGCTGAACAGCAGGTTCGACTGCAACTGGATGGAGGACTCGTACTCAAGATTTCCCGTCAGAGCGGGATCGAGCGTCTCCGGCGCAGGCCCGCCGCCGTTGGTGCTCAACACCATCCCATTGACTCCCGCGCCGCCGCCACCCGCTCCGCTCGACGTTCCTCCCGGCCCGCCACCGCCCGTCACCGTGGTTCCCGACCCGCCCAGCGTATTCGACACCATTCCTGTCGAAACCCCGCGCAGTCCCGCGCCCGCCTTCGCCCGCAGGATGTCCGTGTCCGCAATGTCCAGGTTGATCCGCGCAATCTCAATGTCGAAGTTGTTCTCCAACGCCAGCATCACCGCGTCCGAAAGGCTCAGATAAATCTTCCCGTCGCGCAGCAGCGTGTCCAGCCGCGGCGTGTTCCCCAGCCGGGGCAACGGGACATCGGTCGGTGTATATGGCCCCACCAGATTGGGAAGCATCGGATGCAGTCGCGTGTAGTCCTTGCCGGTGCCGCGCAGATACAGCGGCCCGGTCAGCTTCACCGTCGGAGCCGTCGGCAGACTGACCTCCGCAGGCGCTGGCGCGTTCTGCTGGGATGCTCCAGACAGCGCAACGCCCGACTGTCCCAGCGCCGGTTGCATGCTCCCGCCTATCAATACCAGCCCGATCGCCGCTGTCGCCTGCAAATCCTTCAGTCTCACGTTCGTCGTCTCCAGATATTCTTCTCGTCCGTCGCCGTGCATGGCCTACACCGTGAGCCAGTACGCTGCCGGCTACCAGTTGTCGCTCGCGGAAGGTACAAGTATACCAACCCCACACCGGGGCCTCACTCCGTGATACCGTGCAAACGGGGTTCCCGGCCAGCCTGCGGGCGGGGACGGAAAGCATCGCCATGACGCACTGGAAACTCACCCTCGCCTACGACGGAACTCCCTACCGGGGATGGCAGGTCCAGCCCAGCCTGCCCACGGTTCAGGGCCTGCTGTCCGATGCAATCTACCGCACCGTCGGCGAGCGCATCCTGCCGCAAGGCTCTGGCCGGACCGACGCTGGCGTCCACGCCCTGGCTCAGGTTGCCTCCTTTGCGCTGGACGCGCCTATCCCACCCGCCAACCTACAGCGTGCGCTCAACCGTTGCCTTCCGCCCAGCATCCGCGTCCTCTCGGCGGAGACCGTCTCGCCGGACTTCCACGCCCGCCACTCCGCCCTCTGCAAGACCTACGAGTACCGCATCTTCCCCCTGCGCGCTCCATCCCTGGAACCTGGAACCTCGGGCCGTGGATCTTGTCCCGAAAACATCTGCTCTCCCACCCTCGCGCCCTTCGTCTGGCCCTGTCCCTGGCCGCTCGATCTCGACGCCCTCAATCAGGCCGCCCGCCACGTCCTCGGCGCTCACGACTTCACCAGCTTCGCCGCCGCCGACCCAGACCTCACCACCCGCACGGAAGGTTGCACCGCTTCAAAAGATGTCTGTCATTCTGAGCGCAGCGAAGAACCTCCGTATTTGCTCTCATCAGCCTCGGAACCCCGCACTCCCATCCGTACCCTCACCCACTCCCAGTGGCACGCCGCCGACGGCCTCCTCCTCTACCGCGTCACCGCCAATGGCTTCCTCCACCACATGGTGCGCAACCTGGTAGGGACATTCGTCCAGGCGGGCGCGCATCGCTTCGATCCCGATTCCATCCCCGCCCTGCTCGCCGCCCGCAACCGCGCCGCCGCTGGCCCTACCGCTCCCGCCACCGGACTCTTCCTCGTCTCCGTCGAGTACCCCGCCGGTTCCGTCCTCCAGAACTGAGCAAAGTCCAAGGCTCTCCCTTGAAGGCGTTTTGCTGCGTAGGATAGTCTTGCGTCTATGGCAATCAGCCGACGTAGCTTCCTCGCCCAGACTTCGTTTCTCACCGCCGCATCCACTCTGTTGCCGCACGGACTGCACGCTCAAGTGGGCGCACCCGCTGGCGCACCCGACGCCTACGCTACGCCGAAGCCCATGATCGAAGGGCCGTTCAAGCCGACCTGGGCCTCGATCCGCGACCAGCATCAGACGCCCGCATGGTTCAATCCGGCGAAGTTCGGCATCTTCATCCACTGGGGGCTGTACTCCATCCCCGCGCGAATCAACGAGTGGTACGAGCGCCACATGTACACCTCCGACGTGGAGTGGCACACCCAGCACTACGGCGCGCCAGACAAGTTCGGCTACAAGGACTTCATCCCGCTGTTTACGGCCAAGAAGTACGATCCCACCGAATGGGCGCAGCTCTTCACGGCCGCTGGCGCGAAGTACATCGTTCCCGTGGCCGAGCACCATGATGGTTTTGCCATGTGGAACTCCGACATCACACCCTGGTGCGCGGGGAAGATGGGGCCAAAGCGCGACCTCACCGGCGAACTGGCTGCCGCCGTGCGCAAGCAGAACCTGATCTTTGGCCTATCGACGCACCGCATGGAGCACCACACCTTCGCCTATCCAAAGCCGGGCCTCGCCAACGACCAGACCGATCCGCGCTATGCGGGCTTCTATGGTCCGCCGATCCCTGGCGACATGAACGACGGAGGCGCATCGCAGGCCTTTCAGGAAGATTGGCTTGCTCGCGTGCAGGAGCTGGTGGACAAGTACGAGCCGCAGCTCATCTACTTCGACAACGGAGTGAACCCGCGCGCCTACGATCCGATCAAGTTGCGCGCTGCGGCGTACTACTTCAACAGCGCGGCCAAGTGGGGCAAGGAGGTTACGTTTGCCACCAAGGACTGGGCCTTTCTGGCGGGCAGCGTGCAGGACTTCGAGAAACAGCAGCGCGCACCCAAGTGGATCTATCCCTATGCGTGGCAGGTGGACGATACCATCGGAAGCACCTGGGGCTACACCGAATCGCCTCGGCCAGAGACCTATCGCAGCCCGGCCAGCGTGCTCACCGAGCTGATCGAGCTGTCCAGTCAGGGCGGCAACCTGATGCTCAATATCTCTCCCATGGGCGATGGCAGCATCCCCGAGGCGCAGCAGAAGATCCTGCTCGCCGTCGGCGAGTGGCTGAAGTCGAACGGCGAGGGCATCTACAATTCGCTTCCGTGGCATGTGATGGGCGAAGGCCCGGGCGTGCCGACGCAGTGCCCGCCGGACTGGAAGGGAGGCTCCACAGCCGACCAGACCAATGCCATTCAGGAAGACCCCGGAACACCGCGCAATCGCAATTCGATCACCGAGGCAGACTTCCGCTTCACCACCGCCAACGGCAATCTCTACGCCTTCGGCTATCGCTATCCCGCTGGCGAGGCCAACATCCGGTCGCTCTCATCCATCTCCGCGAAGGTGGAGCGTGTCACGCTGCTCGGCCCTTCGCCACGGACGCTACTATTCAAGCAGACTGCGGAGGCCCTGGTGGTCTCGCTACCGCCATTCGCACCCATTGCAGGGATGCCGTATGCGCTTCGCATCGAAGGATTGCAGGAACTCGGCATACGCTGACGGGGAAAGACGGAGCGACGACTGCATCTGGATTCATCGACCCAGCGTAGCGGGCTACGTCGGGTCGAATGCGCAGGGTATAATTGCGGTTGAAGCGGGAGTAGCTCAATGGTAGAGTAGCGGCTTCCCAAGCCGTTGGTTGCGGGTTCGATCCCCGTCTCCCGCTCCAGAGTCTTGTCCTTCCGATTCCCCGTCCAGATTCCAGAATAAGCAGGACTGTTTCCGCCGGGGCTGTTGTCCGGCTGGGAAGCGCAATCTCGTTCTTTCGGAGGTCTAGGGGGCGAGGCTTGCGGTCTTCTGCACCGATTTGTCGCGGTCTTCCAGCGCCAACGCTTCGGGCAGGAAGTTGGTGGCCTTGACGATTTCGGGGTCTGCCTGGGCGCGCACCTTCAGCCCTTCCAACTGGCCGAACTGCGAGGTGAACAGCTCCGCCTTGATGTTGGATTTAATCCAGTCCAGGTTGTCCGCGATGTCGGCGTCGGTGTAGTCAACCTGACTGGCCTTCAGGAACTCCTTGAACTGCTGGAGCGTTGCGTCGTTGACGACGAAGTCCCTGGTGATGGGGTGAGTCACCCGGTAGTGCTTTGCGAAGCTGCCAATGCCGGAGTCGACAAAGATGTAGTGTTGCAGCAACGAGACCTGAAAGCGGTTCAGGTCGGGGACATCGATCTTCTCGTCGGGGGTGATGCCGCCCCCGCCATAGACGGTGCGCCCGGAGTCGGTCAGCTTGACTTCGAGGTTGGACTTGTCGGCCTTCTTGGCGTCGTTGCGGACGAAGAAGTAGTCGTAGGCCGAAACCCCGTCGTAGGAGCGCTGGATGAGCCGACCGGAGGGGGTGTAGTAGTGATAAGTGGTCAGGGCGAGGCCCGTATCCTGAGAGGTATTGAACACGGTCTGCACAAGACCTTTGCCGAAGGTGGTTTCACCCACGATGAGGGCGCGGTCGTGGTCCTGTAACGCTCCCGAGACGATCTCCGCTGCCGATGCGGTGTTGCGATTGACGATGACGACGATGGGGTACTTGCCAGACCCCTCTTCGCCATGGGCGGCGCGGTAGACCTGGTCCGGAAAGGCCCGACCGCGCTGCGAGACGACGATCTGGCCCTGCTTCAGGAACTTGTCGGAGACGTTGACGGCCTCGTCGAGCAGACCTCCCGGATTGCCGCGCAGATCGATGATGAGACCGTGCAGGTTGCTGTCGGCGGCCTGAAATCTGTCCAGCGCGTCCTGCACCTCCCGGCTGGTGGTCTCCATGAAGTTGGTGACGCGGATGTAGCCGACGCCGGGCTTTATCAGGAAGGCGAGATCGACCGAGTAGCGGGGAATCTCGTCGCGCACCAGGTCGAAGGAGAGCGGTCCGTTGTGGCCCTCCCGCTGCATGGCGACAATCACATGGGTCCCCTTTGGCCCCTTGAGCATGGCTGCGACGGCGGCGGAGTCGAGACCGACAGCGTTCTTCCCGTCAACCGACAGGATCATGTCGCCGGGCAGGATTCCAGCCTTGTAGGCGGGCGTTCCCTCGAACGGTGCGAGCACGACGATATGAGTCACTCCGTCCTTGTCCGGTTGCGGCTGGATGGACATGCCGACGCCGTAGTACTTGCCGTGCTGGTCTTCGCGCATCTGGGCGAAGGCCTTGGGATCGTAAAAGTTGGAGTGTGGGTCGAGCACATGCAACATGCCGGGGATGGCGCCGTCGTAGATGGCCTTGTCGATCTTGTCCTGGTCCAGTGGCTCGGCGTAGTTCTGCTCGACGATGGAGTAGGCATCGGTGAACTGGTGCAGCGAATCGCGCAGAGTGGACTCGTCGGTGGCGGACTGCGCGGCGACCTTTTGATTGATCAAGGAGCCGCTAACGGCACAGGTAGCCAGAAACAATGTGACGGAGAGGAGCGCGCGTCGGGTGCGGGGAGCCATCAGGTTGGATTACCTCGAAAGTTGGCACGGGGAGAGTGCAGGCTGACCGCGTCGGGAGGCTTGTCTGCCCAGTCGACACTCCGTACCAATAATTGGACGAGTATACCACCGGGAGGATAGCTGCGAGGCGGAGTGAAGCAGCCTACAAGGCCATCGTGCAAGCCGGGAAACAATGTCCAGTCGGATTGGTGCGGGCGGCATGGGTGCGGATAGAATAGGATGACCGGATACCGAGCAAACGCCGGGCGAGTCCAACAGGCAGCGGATGGGCGGCGGTTCCATAGCCGGTTTGGCAGAGGCCCGATTGAAGAGACAGTCGGCGTTGGGCAAGGGAAGCGAGAGATAACTTTTGAGATTTACGAGCGGGAACTCCAGGAATACGATGCGAAGCTGGTTGGCGAGTGACGTCCGGCAAAAGGCTCTGGACAGAATTTGCGGACCGATGTTGATGCTGACGACTGCGCTCGCGCTGACGGGCGCGGCCTGGGGGCAGTTGAACGTGCCTCGGTACCAGGGGCAGGTGGAGGCTCCGACTCCGCAGTTGACGCTGCCGACGCCGCCTGCGATCACGCCCAATGGCACGGTCGTGGCGTATCCGATTGTGCGCGTGAACGACCAGATCATCGACAACAGCGACTACCTGCGCGCGCAACAGCAGTTGCAGGAGGAGGCGCTACAGGCGAACCTGCCCGCGGACGAGTTGGCGACGCGGCAGAAGGACCTGTTGCGCGACATGATCGACCAGCAACTGCTGATCTCGCGCGGCAAGGAACTGGACATCGACGCCGACTCGGAGGTGGTCCGGCGGCTGGACGAGATTCGCAAACAGAACAAATTCGACACCATGGAAGATCTGGAGAAGGCTGTGCGCCAGTCGGGGGTCTCGTATGAGGACTTCAAGGCGAACATCAAGAACAGCGTGATTACCCAGCAGGTGGTGCGCGACGAGGTGGGTCGGACGCTGCGCATGACGTCGAAAGAGGAACAGGCCTACTACGACCAGCATAAACAGGAGTACGCGCAGCCGGAGCAGGTGCGGCTGAGCGAGATTCTCATCGCGACGCCGGACAACGCGACCGATGCGCAGGTAGCAGAGGCCAAGTCCAGAGCGGATGACGTAGAGGCCAAGTTGAAGGCGGGCGCGAGCTTTGAGGACCTGGCGAAGCAGCTTTCGGCCGGACAGACGGCATCGAAGGGCGGCGATCTTGGGGAGTTCAAGCGCGGCGCACTGGGGTCGAAGGCGCTGGAGGACCCAACGTTCGCGTTGCAGGCGGGCCAGTGGACCGCGCCGATCCGCACCCGGCAGGGCTTTGTGGTGTTGAAGGTCACCGAGCACACGCAGGCGGGCATTCCGCCGTTGAGCGAGGTGGACCAACAGGTGCAGCAGGCGATGTACGAAGAGGCGATTCAGCCTGCTCTGCGCAAGTATCTGACCGGTCTGCGGGAGAAGGCATATATCGACATCGCGCCGGGATTTGTAGACACGGGTGCCAGCGCGAAGGAGACGAAGCCGGTGTTTGCGGCGTATGCGCCGCCTGCGCTGAAGAAGAAAAAAGTGGTGCAGAAGGCCCGGTTGGACCAGGGCCATGCGGCGACGACCGGAGTCGGGGGCACGGCGACTGGCCCTGCCACGGCGAAGACGAGGAAGGTGGCTGCGGGCAAGAAGCCCAAGAAGATTCGTCGCGAGAAGATCCGCTACGGGCAGTCTCCGCAGAACACCCTGCCAGCCTCGCCGGAGGAGACGTTGGCCGCTGGCGCGGACCAGGGGCCTGGCGCAGCCTCCAGCACGCTTCCCGCACAGGGGGAGGCGATCGCCCCGATCGACCAGACGACGGTTGCGTCCACGGACGTCGACGCGCTTGCCCCGCAGGCACCGCCACGGAAGAAGACCCGCTTTAGCGATAGCGAGCCGGTCAAGGTGAAGACGAAGGCGGCGAAGACGAAAGCCAAGGCGAAGGCGAAGGTTGTGGCGACTCCGGCTCCGCTGCCCACGGCGGAGAAGGAGGCGCAGCAGGTGCAGGCCGCTCCGCTCGGGCTGGGTGGCGATACCGCGACCAAGAAGAAGAAGCCGGTAGTGAAGGGCGCGGCGAAGGAGCGGCTCCAGAAACAGGCACCCGCGCCCCCGGCCGCGAAGCCCGATATGACGCCGATTCCGTCGAAGAGCGTCCGCCTCAACGGCGAGCCAGCGGTACAGCCCGCGCCCGATCCTTCAACCCTGCCTCCGGTGACACTGCCCGCGGCAGACGCGCAACCCACTCCGCCCGCAAGTCCGGCTTCCGTCCCTGCGCAGTAGGTCTTCAGCGCAGCGGTGGAGGCGGCGGTCATGTCTGTGTGGCTGAGCAGGGCCTTGGAGACGTATGCTGGCTGCATGAAAGATTTTTATGTAGTGGACGCGGCAAAGTTCGACAACAAGGCGGTAACCAGTTTTTTTGCAGTATCGTCGCTGTCGGTGCGGGAGAAGAAGACCGGTGGCGGACAGTATCTGGCGTTGACCCTGAGTGACCGCACCGGATCGATCGATGCGCGCATGTGGGACGATGTTGCGTCGGCGGTGGCGACGTGCTCGGAGGGCTGCTACGTCAAGGTGCAGGGGCAGGTGTCGAAGTATCCGCCCACCTCGACCGGGAAGTGGCAGATCACGCTGACGAAGATGCGGCTGGCGGCGGAGTCGGAGGTGCAGGCGGCGGACTTTGTGCCGACCACGCAGTTCGACATCGGGGAGATGTGGGCGGAGCTGCGCGGCATCGTCGCCGAGTTCAGGAATACCGACCTGCGACGTCTGGTCTTCGCGTTCCTCGACGATGAGGAGATTGGAGCGGCGTACCGCGCGGCCCCGGCGGCCAAAGCGCTGCATCATGCGTGGGTCGGCGGGCTGCTGGAGCATGTGCTGATGCTGGTGCGGGTGTGTCGCGCGACGGCCCCGTTCTATCCCGAGGTGGACGCCGATCTGTTGGTGACGGGCGCAGTTCTGCACGACATCGGAAAGGTGCGCGAGCTGTACTGGGGGACGACCTTCGGCTATACGCTGGAGGGCCAGATGATCGGGCACATCTCGATTGCGCAGGGGATGTTGCGGGAGAAGGTGACTGCGCTGCCGGGATTTCCCGACAAGCTGCGCGTGCTGGTGGAGCACATGATTCTGAGCCACCACGGAAAGTACGAGTTCGGATCACCCAAGCTGCCTATGACTCCAGAGGCGATGCTGCTGAGCGCGCTGGACGATTTAGAGGCCAAATTCGCCGCGATGCGACGGGAGTTCGCAGCCGCTGGGCTGTCGGGAAAGAAGCCCGACGAGACCACGGAGTGGGTGCGCAGCATGGACCGTCCGCTGCTGAACTCGATGGCGTATCTGGGCGAGAAGTAGGGGCGAGGAGAAGCAATGTCGATCGGAAGGATGAAGTGGGGTGTATTGCCTGCGGCCTGCGGCCTGCTCGCGTGCTCGGCGCTGTGCGGTGCGGGACAACAGGCGCAAGCGGTTGGGCGGCGGGTCTTCGACGTGACGGCGTACGGGGCGAAGCGGGATGGAAGCGCGCCCGCAACGGAGGCGTTTGCGCGCGCGATTGCAGCGGCGAAGGCGGCTGGCGGCGGAACGGTCTATGTCCCGCCGGGGCACTATCAATCGGGACCGATTGAGCTGGTGAGCCATCTGCGGCTGGAGTTCGATGCGGGGGCGGTGGTCGCGTTTCCGGCACAGGAACTTCCGTTGACCAAGGGGAGGCAGCAGGGCGTCGAGACGCTGACGCCGGTACCGCTGATCGGCGGGCACGACCTGGAGGATGTGCAGGTGGTGGGCGCGGGCACACTGGTATCGAGCAACGCCGACTGGATGAAGCTGCATACACGAAAGCAGCCGACGGCGAATGATGTGGGCAGCGCGAACGGGGACAACTGGGAGAGACTGCTGCTGGACCTGGAGGCGAAGAAGACGGTCCCGGAGGCCGAGTACACGGCTGCGGGAGAGGAGCTGCGGCCCTCGTTTCTGCGCTTCATGAACTCGAAGGATGTGCTGGTGGAGGGGCTGCACTTCGTGGGATCGCCGATGTGGACGGTGCATCTGCTCTACACCGAGAATGCGGTGGTGCGGGACGTGGTGATCGAGACGTATCCCGGCGTTCATACCGATGGAATTGTGGTGGATTCGAGCCGGTTTGTGCATCTGACGGACGACTACATCGACACCGGCGACGACGGGATTGTGATTAAGAGCGGCAAGGACGCAGACGGGTTGCGCGTGAACCGTCCGACCGAGGACGTGACCATTACCGGGTGTACGGTGCATCATGCGCACGGGGCGGTGACGATTGGGTCGGAGACATCGGGTGGCGTGCGCAACATTGTGGCCAGCGACATCACGGCGGTGGACACGCTGGCTGGCATTCGCATCAAGAGCCGACGGGGACGCGGCGGAGTGGTGAGCGACCTGCGGTTCTCCAACTGGACGATGCGCAACGTGGGGACGGCGATCGAGGTGACGAACTTCTACCGGATGGAGGGCGAGACCACGCAGTCGCGCGGGCCGATGGCAAAGTCCGCAACCACGCCCAGCTTTCAGAACATTGCGATTGACGGCGTGACCATCGACGGGGCGAAGCAGTTGATCGACGTGGATGGGTTGCCGGAGAGCCCGATCGATGGGCTACGCATCTCGGACGTGGTTGGTACGGGGACTCTGGGCGCGCATCTCGTCCATGCATCCGGGCTGGAGTTGCACGCTGTGCAGATGAATGTGGAGCAGGGGCCAGCGTTTCTGATGGAGGACTGCACGCAGGCAGAGCTGGACCATATAGCTTCGCGCAGGCTGGCGAAGGACGAGCCGGTGGTGCGGATCGAGCGATCGGCAGACACGATTGTGCGTGACAGCAGAACGTTTGCCGGGGTTGGGAGTGGGGTGCTGGTGTCGGTGCCCATGGGTGGGGCGAAGGACGTCCGGATGATCGGAGATGTGGCTGGCGCAGGGATGGAGATCGTCGAGCGTTAGCCGAAAAGAGACTCGGCGGGCGTTCTATTTGTGGAAGTGGTATGCGACGCCGAGGGTGAAGAGGTTGGGGTGCAGGGTCCCGAGAGGAAAGCCCAGCCAGCTCTGCACCTCGTAGTCGGCACGGAGGTTGAGGGAGCGGGTCAGCTCGTAGTCCGCGCCGCCGCCCAAGGTGTACAGGTTGTAGGCGATGTTGGCGGCGTTGCCGGAGAAGTTGTAGACCCCGCGGCCCACCAGGACCTTGGCATAGGGAACAAGGCGACCGCGCGTGAAGTGCAGGCGCGGGCCGATCTCGTAGGTACGCTCGTAGACGGTGGAGTCGGAGGAGGGACTGCTCTGGTGGAAGGCGGCCTCGATGCCCCAGTGGGATCCGGCGTCGAAGGTGGCGTAGATTGCGCCTCCGGTGAGGGTGGATTTATTGAGGTTGTAGGTAGAGCTGCCGAAGACGAAGCCGCCCCCCAGTTGGAGGTCTCCGGCGCGGCTTGCAGTGGGCATGGACTGGGCGTGCGCCGGGGCGCACAGGCAGCCAGCGGTCAGCAGGGCGAAGGCGAGCAGATGGCCGCCACGGGGGAACCGGGTCCGGCGGTGCGAGGCGGTCTCTGTTGCGTACGGGCCGTTCATGCTCCTTCTTTCTGCGTTGCCAAGACGGTTGCCGAACCACGCTGCGTCTGCACCGGTGTTCGATATTCCTCCAGCGGGTAGCACCGCGCCGGTTCTGCGCAGCCTGCGGCGCAACGAAATTCCAGCGCCTGCAAACCGCGGCCTGGTTCTGAGTCTTCTCAGGTCAATGCCACGATTCGGAGGCAATGTGCTGGAGCGTTGTTGCGTCGGAAGTTTGCACGAACTGCCGCGCGTCGTGCAAAAAACGACTATAAAGGATGCTGTACAAACTCCTGCGAATGGTAACAGGTTTGCTCGATCTCCCGACAGGCATACTCTTCATGCGAAGATTTTCCGCTCTACTGGTCGTTGCGTTTGGACTTGGCGGCACGGCTTCGGCGCAATCGCCAACGACGTGTCCGGCTGGCCAGACCACGACCGTCAGCGGGACGGTATATGCGCCCAACGGCACCGATCCGCTGCCCAACGTGACGGTCTACATCCCAAATGCGGCGGTGGAGGCGTTTCCGTCCGGCGTCACCTGCGCGCAGGTGGGAGCGCCGCCGTCGGGGGTCGATATGACGGTGACGCCAGCCGCGGTAGGCACGACCACGGATGTGAAGGGCAACTTCATGCTGTTGGATGTGCCTGTGGGCAGCAGCGTCCCCATCGTCGCCGTCTCCGGCAAGTGGCGGGTGCAGGGCACCGTGGACACCAGCGGCGCCGCGTGCGGCAATACGACCTACAACATGAGCATGCCGCGGAACCAGAGCCAGGGCGACATCCCCCTCATTGCGATTGCAACAGGTTCGGCCGACCAGGTGGAGTGCGTCCTGCTCAAGATGGGCATCAGCCAGTCGGAGTTCACCGATCCGGGCGGTGGCGGACGCATCAACCTCTTTGGTGGCGGCGCAACCGGATCGGGCGTGGTCCTCGATGCATATACTCCCACCCAGGCCTCGCTCATGGGAGATTCCACGAAGCTCGATAACTACGACGTGCTGATGCTTCCCTGCGAGGGCAGCGCTATTCAGAAGTCCCCGTCGGAGCTTGCGGACCTGATTGCATTCGCGAACAGCGGCGGACGCGTCTACTCCAGCCACTTCAGTTACACATGGATGTATCAGAACCAGCCGTTCAACGGCGTCGCCAACTGGGGTGGC